>Ga0308156_1001945_pt1 | contig 20671 bp, 24 predicted proteins | sample PhyAR2_FD_201041 | JGI IMG/M metagenome (GOLD analysis project Ga0308156, IMG submission 201041) | Phyllosphere microbial communities from UC Gill Tract Community Farm, Albany, California, United States - DLSL A.R2 | ecosystem: Host-associated > Plants > Phyllosphere > Unclassified | place: USA... | reverse complement strand
CCATGAACGGGTCTTGCAGGTTCTGGTCGGCACTTCCGCGCCCTTGTTCTTCCTGTCAGGCGCTGCGTGGCCGCATTTCATGATGCCTGAAGGTCTCGTTTGGCTCGCGCATCTTTCACCGTCCACCGCTGCGGTTCAGGCCTTTGTTCGCCTGAACGCCATGGGCGCCAGCCTTTCAGAAGTCTCAGGTTTGGCAGCCATTCTGACAGGCCTCGCTGTCATCTATGGCGGGGTCTGGGTCGTGTGTGGAACATTGCGTCCTGACCTGCGTCGATGACGTCAGGCGCCAACAAATCCGTTAGCTCGGGAGGAACAAAAAACTCTATCTCGACATCGAAATGGATGGCGACACTGCGGATGTCGGATCGTATGGCGCTTTGGCTGACATTCGCACTATCCATCGAAGGTGAACTGTTCAAACATCGGCGACGGGCCTAGGCTCAGGACCCATAGCCAGAACAGCACGGTAGCGGCGAGGGCTATGGCGGACAGGAAGACGGTCGGACAGCGATCGTAGCGGGTGGCGACCCGGCGCCAGTCTTTCAGGCGTCCGAACATGATTTCTATGCGGTTTCGCCACTTGTAGCGTCGGTTGTCGTAGCGGATGGGTTCGGTGCGGGTTTTGCGGCCCGGGATGCATGGCGTGATCCCCTTGGCCTGCAAGGCGTCCCGGAACCAGTCGGCGTCGTAGCCCCGGTCCCCCAGAAGCCACTGGGCGCGGGGCAGGCTGTCCAGGAGAGCGGCAGCGCCGATGTAGTCGCTGACCTGACCCGCTGTCATGAAGAGGCTGATGGGCCTTCCGTTCGCATCGGTCACGGCGTGAAGCTTGGTGTTCATGCCGCCTTTCGTGCGTCCGATCAGTCGCCCGAGACCCCCTTTTTTACCCGCAGGCTCGAAGCCGTGCGGTGCGCCTTCAGATAGGTCGCGTCGATCATGACCGTGCGGCGTTCGGTCTGAGCCCCGGACAGGCCTTCCATCATCCGGATGAAGACGCCAGCCTCACTCCATCACTTCCAGCGGTTGTAGAGGGTCTTGTGCGGCCCGTAGGCTGCCGGCGCATCTCGCCAGCGCAGGCCGTTGCGGTTGACGAAGATGATCCCGCTCAGCACCCGGCGGTCATCCGCCCGCGGCTTGCCGTGGCTCTTGGGGAAGAAGGGCTCCAGCCGAGCCATCTGCTCGCCCGTCAGCCAATACAGATCGCTCATATCCAGACTCCTCAGGAGCCTGAATCAGATCGTTCGCCTCACATCAATGGGTCCTGAGCCTCGATCAGAACTCAATGAACAATCAGTAACCAGGCCCACGCCGAGCTTCTATGTCGCGTTCTTGCACAGCCGCCAATGTCCGCTTCTGGCGCAAAGCCGCCACTTAGTGCGGATTGCGAAAAGTGCACTGAGGCGGGGAGGGGTGTCGGCCGCTTTTGACTCAATTCGGACCCCGGCAGCGTCCGCTTACGGTCACCTCGGCACAGCTCGGTCGCGTTAGATACTAGGGGTTGCCAGTCGCCACAATCTTGTGGCAATGCCTGGTTCGTATATCGGGGGCTTTCCAATGTTAGACTATCGAAGAGTTTCCGCCGCTTGTGCGGCGGCGGCTCTTGTTGCCTGCCCATCTTTGACGTTGGCGGCTGAGATGCAGACCCCCACTGCCGGAGCTTCGACCGAGCACCGTCAGGGTTTGAAGCGTCGGGTGGCGGTCGGTCGCTTTTCAAATAGCACGCCCTACGGGCGGTTGCTGCTGAGCCCCGGCCAAGCTGATCCTATTGCGACACAGGCGAGCGACATGCTCGTCACCGCGCTTGTCGGATCCGGCCATTTTTACGTCTTTGAGCGGGGTGACCTTCAAGCCCTGAACTCCGAGCGCCTTATCTCCTCGGCTGACGCCGAGCGCCTGGTGGGCGTGGACACCTTGCTCCTCGGTTCGATCACTCAGTTAGGACGTCGCAACGAAGGAAAGCAGGGCTTCCTCAACTCTCAACGCCGCCAAGCCGTCAACGCGACCGTCGAGATTCGGCTGGTCGACGTGCGCACAGGGCAAGTCTTCTTCACCGCCTCCGGTGCGGGCGAGGCCACGACCGAAACGGGCGAGGTCGCCGGGTTCGGCACACGCGCGGGCTATGATTCCACGCTGAACGACCGCGCCATCGCCGCCGCGATCGCCGACACGATGACCAATGTCATCAATCAACTCCAGCAGCGCGCCTGGTTCACTGACATACTCCGTGTCTCGGGCGAAACCGCCTTCATCAGCGGCGGCGCCAGCCAGGGCCTACGCGTCGGTGATCGCTTCTCTGTCGAGACGCCAGGCGACGTAATGAGAAGCGGCCAAAGCGGACTGCCAATCACCCTTCCGGGTGCAAAGATCGCTGAGATCGAGCTGACGGGCTTCTTCGGAAGCGGCGCGGACAGCGAAGGGGCGACCGCAAAGATCGTGCAAGGCGCTCTGCCCGAAATCCTTGCCGGCCTGAAGGTCGTGGAGATCCGCCAATGAGAAGACTCCTGATGCTCGCCGCGCTGTCCGGCGCGGCGCTGACGGCGAGCTGCGTGCAGAATTACGCGGAGCGCGAGGTCGCCCAAGGCACCCAGCCGGCGACGCTGCGACTGATCAATGCCCCCGCCGATGCCAGGATCGTGGTCGACGGGCGCGATGTCGGCTCCGTCAGCCAACATGCCGGAGGCTTGCCGCTTACGGCAGGTCGTCACGAGATTCAGATAACCGCGGCCGGGCAGCCGCTTCATACCCAAGCCGTGTTCGCATCGGCTGGTGCACGGGTAGAGGTCCGTATTCCATGATCCGAAAGCTTCTCACTTGTGCTGCCACGGCAGCCGCCCTGTGCAGTGTCCTAAGCGCTTGCGCCCCGACCAGCCGTTTCGAATGGGGCGGCTATGAGCAGGCCCTTTATGCCTACACGCAAAATCCTGAAAATCGGGGCGTCTACAAGACCTCGCTCGAGCAGGCGATCGAGCGCGGCAAGCGTCGCGACGCGGTGGCGCCCGGCATGTATGCCGAGCTCGGCTACCTTTACCTCGAAGAGGGAGAGGCTGACCTCGCCGTTCAAAACTTCCAGCAGGAGCGGGCCCTGTTTCCGGAGTCGGCCGTATTCATGGATCGAGTGATCCAACAACTCGGCAAGACGCCGACCGCGGCAGGGGGACAGAACTGATGCGCATCATCTCCAAAGGCGGTTTCGCCGTGATCGCTGCAGGTCTAGCAATGGCATCCTCGGCCTGTGTCACGGCTCCGGCATCCAAGAGCTATGGCGCGCTTCGCGCCGAGGCCCCCAAGAGCGTCCTGGTGGTCCCCGCGCTCAACTCGACCGTGAGTGTCGATGCGGCTGACTTTTTCGTATCGACCATTTCACGCCCTGTGGCCGAGCGGGGCTACTACGTCTTCCCCGCCAATATGGTGAAACGGGTGCTAGACGACGAAGGCCTTTCCGACGCCGGCTTGGTCCACCAAGCGGACGCGTCGCGCTTCCAGCCTCTGTTCGGCTGCGACACCGTCATGTTCGTCGAGATCAAGAAGTGGGAGTCGCAGTATATCGTGATCTCGACCTCGACCAACGTCGAGTTCGAGTACACTATGAAGAGCTGCCGGACGGGTGAGACGCTGTGGTCGAACACCCAGGCTATGTCTTACAGCCCCCAGGGTGGGAGCTCCGGCAACCCGCTAGCTGACCTGCTCGCCCAAGCTATTGTGGCGGCGCTTGAGAAGGGCAAACCAAACTACATACCGCTGACCCAACAAGCCAATTTGCTGGCGACGCACGTCTATGGCCAGGGCTTGCCGGCGGGCCCCTATCTCCCAGCCAGCTACGCCAAGGATCAGAAGCAATTCCCTGATTGAGAAAAATGGGCCCGGCAGCCCGGGCCCGATCTCACATCGTGCGACTTATCAAATAGTGCGGCCACCGAGGCCAGGGGTGTCACGGTAAAGGTGTGTGCAGATGCAGCGAAAATTCTCTGATTTCAAAAGTTACGGACACCCCTTTGCCGATCAGTCGGAATCGACCTGCGGTTGTTAAAGCGTATTTCGTTGATGACGCAGCAAAGGTTTGAAGCCGGTTCGCTAGTCTAGGGCCTCTCGCCGCTGGCGTTTGATGCCGTGCGAGGGGCCGCGAGCGTCTAGTTTGAGGCGCTCAGCCAACTTCCGCTTATGGCGCAAAGCTGCCGGTCCTCCTTAGTGCAGAGTACGAAAAGTGCACTGAGGTAGAGGAGAAGAGGGGCCATCGGCTTTGGCGTTCTGCTAAAGGCCCAGGCGAACTCGAAGTGGCTGTCGACTGCCGCTGGCTGCGTTTCGATCGTGCGCGTGTGAAGGTTACCGGGTTTCTAGCGCAGCCATGGCCATGATATCTGAGCCCTCGGCCTCGCCTCGCCCGCCGCATACGACGCTGGTCAAACGTCCGCCAGTTCTATGTAGACCTGTCCAGTTCATGATGCAGCTGCCACGTTCGGTCGGGACCGGATCGGCTCCGCCGAGGTAAACTCTTTCCACCGCCATCACTTGCGTAGCGTCGGCACCAAAACCTTGCCTGCTCTCGATGGTCCCGGCGAAGCCGAGAATTCGTCCGTCATCACCTTGCTTGTCTGTGAACTGGATCAGCACGGTCCCCCGTTCGCTGCGCATGATCACCACTGTGTCGCAGTACAGCCGGCTTAGGTCGCCCTCATCGATAGTAACGCCCGAATGCTCATCGCACGCTCCGCTTGCAATGATGGGAGCAGAACTGGACTGTGCCAACGCTAGGGTTGGAGCGCAGAGGAGGAAGGCTATCAGCAAAGTCAGCTCCATGATGGTCGCTCCTTAGACAGATGTGGGCTGGTCAACGCGCCAGGAGTGCGCAACCGAATGTGCATGGCGGCTGCGGCGGTCGAGCCCACGAACGACCCAGAGAGCCCGACTGTTAGAGCGCTTCGCAAATCGTACGCGGTCCGACAACACGCTTATTTGCCGACGTAAAGCGCACACCGTCCCACTCGAGAAAATCTTCAATGCATACGCCGTCGGAAATCCAACGGGCGGTCACGTAGTTTTCTTTCACATTGTAGCGGAGGTTGAGCATGTAGAATTCTTCCCCGCCGTACGGAAAATCGTAAACCCGCCCTGTCGAGACGTCTCCTACGAACACGAAGCGGCAAGACGTGCCGCATCCGATTTCGACGACAGCGTACCGCCATGCGAAGTTCGGGCCAGTTCGCATCTCATTGCTGATGCGGGTCCTGTAAGTCCCAAACCTGCGGTCCGCACCTTGGAAGTCGGGCAGACGAGGGGCACCTCGGTACACCTGTGTCTCCTGAGCGTTCGCCCGCGTTGGCAGCGTAGTCGCGGCGCAGCCGAACGCTGTCGCCACCACTACCGCTTGGGCTAATGATCTCTTCGCCCGCTCAAACATCGACAGCGCCATGTCCTATCACCTAACTGATTCCGCAGCTTAAGCGGGCACGGCCTGCGTGTCCCGGTGATTGCGGCTCCAGCTCCACGAAACGGGAATGCGATGGATGGACCAATCCGGCGGTTGATGGATGTGGAGGATAGCGCCGGCTCCGTGGTCGACCGTCGCATGCTCTGGTGACCTCTCCAGTGCAGACGAAGACAAATGCACTGAGCGCGTCGGTCGGCAGTGGTGAGGGGCCGTCACTCAGACTTCGCCATACGCCGCAGCAACAGGATCGAAGCTTGGGCCGATAGGTCGAACCAGTCGCTCAGCTCCGAGGCCATGACGTCTGAAACGCTGCTGAACTCATGGAGCGCTCTGGCCGTGACGAGCGCGCCCTCGCACAGAAACCAGCAGGCGGGGAGATCCGTCCCAAGAGCGTCGACGGGCAGGCTCTCTTCTTCACACGAGATGCAAAAGAAAACGTGAGGTGATGTCGGAAGCCCGCATCCCTTCCAGTCTTCGGTTTGGTATGGGAACCGGAAGCCGACCTCGATCCAACCGTTTCGGTTCGCCGGTGCAAAGGGACCTCTGGGATAATTCCAGCTCGACACCACACCGCGCGCCGCATCGTAACGCGGGTTGACGGTGCGGTTCTGGCCGCAGACTTCTTGGCGGTACGATTGGAGACGGTTCCACACCACATCGAACGTTGCCTGCAGCCGCTCCCAAGTTTGCAGGTAGAGTTGTGTGGCGGCGATGTCGTTGGGGGTAACCGTTTCCGCGGCCATGGCCTGCTCCTCGAGAAAGGCGATGAAGTCCTGGGCCAGGGCGACCCAGTCAGAACGCTCGGTGGTCGGCGAGAGAGGGGCCGCGGTGTGAGACGGACGACGGAACCAAGCTGCGATCCGCCCCACGTCGCAACGCTGCAATGCGGAACACCGTAAAGCTCGTCCGAAGCGAGAAATCCAGCCGGCAATGGGGTGAGATGAGTCACGAGCGATAGCGCGCCGGGCCATTCCGCGGCCGATGCGCGGTCTGCCAACCAACGGCCGTAGGTGACCAACTGCGTCAGCTGTTTTGCGGTGCCCGGTGGGGCGGGATCGTCGTCGGCAAGATGCGCCCGAACTCCGCTTGTGATCTTGTTTTCGACCACGACTGCGGGTCGCCCGTCGACCTTAAGCAGAATGTCGACAATCCCCCGAGACGCTCCGTCGACACCGCGCTGAGTGACCCAGACTAAAGAGCGGCCAGTCGCGTACGCGAACCAAGCCTCCCGCGCGCGACGCGGCAATAGCAGTTCAGCGACGAACTCCTGAACAAGCGCAGGCGGTAGGCGCTGCAGGGGGGCCACCAGAGCTTCCGACAAGAAGTCTTCCAGCGGGGCGCGACGCGCGCGAGCGCGGTACCTAAACAATCGGCCGTACAGGTCAGTCATGGAGGAGGCCTGGGCGGTGTGAGCGGGTGGCGTGAGTGTTCGGCAAGACCGCTGCTTCGCAGGTTTCTCCGCTCTGCCTGACCTCGTGGTCGCCTCTCATCGCGCCGTGGTATGTGCGCTCTATACGAGTGTCGAGGGCGTCTGAGCTGAACCGAGATACGCAGCGAGAGCCAATAACTTCCTAAGGAGCGGTGGCCATGCTCAAGCTGACGTTGCGGTTTGTGGGCAACCTCAACCGCTTCGTTGACGGTGGGGCTAGGGGGACGCTAGGGGTGAGGGCCTCGGGGGAGGGAACATGGATACGCCGCTTGCAGCTTGGTTGATCGACGCGCTTGTCGTCGTCGGCCTCGGACTTGTTTTCTGGGCGCTGATTTCGATTCCACTCGTTTGGATCAAGGGCGCTTTGGAGGCGGCTGACGTTTACCGTTTCCCCTCGCGGGTAGCTGCGTTCGCACAACGCATCGGAGTGGATGGATCGGCCTTTGCGACGTTCTTCGAACGGGCCGATGACTCTATGACGCGTAATGGTGACCAGGCCATGGTGAGAGTGGCGCTAGACGAGCGTCATGCCGAGCTGCAGGCCGGGCTCGCTCGGTCTGAGCAAGCCATCCGGGACGCTGTTGGCCAAGTTCAGGGTCTGGCCGGGCACAGCGGGGGGACGACCTTCCTCTCGGATTTGGCGGACCTGCGCGAGCGCACCACGTTGGTCGACCGTATCGGGGTGGACCTCCCAGAAGATATTGACGATCAGTACGCCGCGCGACGTCGCCTGACAGGCCAGCTGATGATCCTCGTCCCACTGACGATCGTCATCGCTCTCGCGAACGGCGCGCTGCTCAGCGTGCTGTTTAATGAGATGACGAGCATGAAGGTCTTCGGCGCAATCCCGCTGTCGTACCTGCTGGGCATCGTCGTGGTGGCGGTCGAAGTGGGGATCGGTTTGGCCCTCTACCACTTCCGCTCCAACCCTCTGATGATCGGCTTGGTCGCCGTGCTAATCCTCGCCGCGACAGGCTTTGAAGCTATGGCGATGGGGACGTTTAGCGTCGAGTTCGCCACGAGCCTGAGAGGCGTCGACATCAGCCAAGCCACCTTGCAGGACTATTGGATGGTCCTTCTGGCGATCGTTTTCACGCCGATGACCAGCATCCTTGGCTATATGGTCGAGAAGACCAAATCTGAGCGTGATGAGCTGAGTGGCCGTGTTCAGCTGAATGATGAGCTGAAGCGATGCAATCAGTTCGTGGAAAGCCTCCCTGGGGTCTGGGGGACGATCGACCAGAAGGCCCGTAGCGCGGAAGCCTCGATCGAACGGCTTCAGGATGCGCTTGGCGGTCAAGGCGACCGGCTGGCCGGAGCTATCGATGCGGTCGTTGAAGAGCGCAAGAAGCTCAGCGCGGCCATTCTCTCCGCCCGGATCGAAGATTGGCCGAACCTGGTGAGCGGTGTCGCGAGCGACGCCCGTGGCGCGGCCGTGCAAAACATCTTCCTTTGCCTCGCGACCTTGGCTGTCACCATCGCCTATGCGGCTGGCGTCACGTTCTTGGTCGACCGCGCCAGCGAAGGGCAGTGGTCGACTTGGGCGTCAGCCGGGGTCGGCTTCGTCTGTGCGATGCTGTTTGTGGTCGTTGGCAATCTCGCCTTCAACCGCTTGCGGCTGGTGCAGGGCGTGGATGGTCGCGCTCAGCCCATGAGCGCTCAGCCGTACCACAAGGCCGTCGCAGCGCTGCTGGTGCTGGGGTGTGCGGCGGGACTAATCTGGATCTCCGTGGTCGCGCTCGGGGCTTGGGGCGTGATCGCCGGGATCTTCCTAACGGCATTGGGCGGTGTGCTGAGCTTCCTCGGCTTCGGGATTGAGCGAGCCGCTCGGGGGTTTGTCTTGATCTCGTCGTTGGTTGCGGCCTTCCTGGTCGCGGCGATCGCCGCTCTTTTGTCAGTCATCCGCTACGTCGGGCTTTGGTTGGTGGCTGCGCTGGCGTGGATCGTGGGGTTTGTGGTCGGGATTCTGGCACGGCCGGCGGAGCTGCTTCTTCAGACCTGGCGCAACCGCGGCGGAGACGCTCGGCCGGCGGCCGTAGAAGCGCAGCAATGATGAACATTCAGCAGGGTATTCGGGCCACGCTTCTTGCCGGGGTCGCACTTGCGCTTGCCAGCTGCTCGCAACAAATCCGTGGCGGCGAAGCGGTTCAGAGCGAGGTCTATGTGCTCGTCGACTTGTCGAGCACGTGGTTCAACGCCGAGAGCGAGCAACGAAACCGCCGTTTGCTAAGCTCGGTCGGGCAGGGCGCAGGGCTCATGGCGACGGAAATCCCGACGCCGTACCTCGTCCAGTATCGGGTCATTGGCGATAACTCGTATTTACGCGAGCCGATCTGCAGCGCCGTTTACGAACCCGGGTTCCGGCGAAAGGGAGATGACAGCGAACGCATTTCTCGGCCGCGGGATCTGCAAGCTTATCTCAGCGGGACGTGCGTCCAGGGGATTTTGTCGCGCTCGCCGGAGCCCCTCACTCAGATCTCAGCTGCGGTCGCTTCGGTCGCGTTGGAACCGCGCCCGTCCGAGAAGGGGCGACGCTACGTCGTGATCATCAGCGACTTTCTCGAAGAGTCGGTGAGCGCAGCGCCGATCCCCGACGGCGGCCTGAGCGGCGTGAAGGTGCTTTTGCTATACCGACCGCTGGCGGAGGATCAGCTGAGCCCGACCGGGACGAGCGCCCGCGTCGAGCAATGGCGCGCGCTTCTTCAAGCCAGAGGGGCGGCTGTCGAAATCTCCCCCGATACGTCCGTCCGGGCCTCCCAAATCGTGAGTTTCCTCAACAATGACTGATCTTCTGGACGCTGTTCAGCCGGTCTTGGCCGACGACGCGCCGACCGCCGATACCGCCGCTCCGCCCCGTCGGCGGCGCATCGCCAAGCCCAAAGTCGCTCCCGTCGAGCCGATTGCACCGCCGCCGTCAGGCGGCTTTATCGGGCTGTGGCGAGCGCTCAACGGCAAACCGGAGGGGGCATCGGCGAAGGGCGACGCGGGGCTCACGTTGGCTTTCGTGGTCTGCATCCTGTTCGGCACGGTGCTGTGCTTTGTCGGCGCCTTTGAAATCCCATTCGCACGTCAGATCGGCTTTGCCGGACCGCTGCTGGCGACTTTGGCCTATCCAGTTTGGGGCGCAATGATCGGCGCAGCGACCCGCCCAAGCCTACGTGAGCGGCTCGCCGACAACTCCTACTACCTCGGTTTCATCTTCACACAGATCGCGCTCCTGGTTGGCTTCCTGCCGGCGGCCTTCGGCGCTGTCGAGCTCAGTGCAGATCAGATCATTCGCTTCTTCGGCGTGGCCCTCGGGGCGTCGTTGATCGGCCTGGTCGCCCGAACGATCCTTATTCAGATGAGCTACACGGTCGATGAGGCCGCCGATGTGGTTTCGGGCGAGGTGTCGGCGCTTGCTCGCCAAGTGTCTGAGCGAAGCTCTGAAGTGCTCACGCACTTTGACGCGCTTGTTGAGCGGCTCGCAGAGAGCCAAGCCAAACTCACGACCGAGCTGCAATCGGGCATGAACGCCCTGACCAACACCGTCGCCGCCTATGAAATGGCGATGCGCTCGGATGCGGCGGAACTGCACCAGGGCGTGGCCGCGGCATCGACCGCCGCTGAACGAACGTCAGCGCAGTTCGGTCAGCACCAACAGCGCTTGGCCGACAGCATTGCCGCCGTAGCCGGCGTCATCGAACAATTGAAGACCTCTCTAGAACACCAGGTGCATGACGCAACCCAGAGCATCCACGCTACGACGGCTGCGGTTCAACGGGGACTGGGATCACTCCAGGAAGTCGATGCGCTTCACGACGGGGTGGTCGCTGTTGATCAACGTGTGGCGGCACTTGGCGAGCGACTTTCAGCCGTCGACGGTCGCGTGGCGAGCGTCGGCGACACCGTGAACCAATCGCTGTCCCGTCTAGACGCCGAGGTAGATCGAGTGACGCAGGCCAGCCTTGAAAGGGCGGCGGCTATCAACGCCAACGCCAACGACGCTGTCGCCGCGCTTGAGAAGACCCTCCAGGGCTTCCGCGCTGAGTTGGACCGCATGCGTGCCTAACACTCGCCAAGTCGCCACCGCCGACCTGTTGCGCCTACGCAAGGAGCGCGTGCACTCGACAATGCTCGTCGAGGTGCTCGCGCTGCTCATCTTTATGGCGATGACCTTTGCGTTCGTGCTCCGAGACGACGCGCTGAAAACCAATACGTGGAAGGTGAAGCACGACGAGGTCGCGGCACGACTTGCGACAGCTGAACGCGAGATTGCGGGGCTGCGCCGGGAGAACGCTGAACTCGCAGCGGTGAACCGTCGTCTGTTACGCGGTTATGCCGGCACGATCCCAGCCAACGACGCGCTGGTCATCAGCAAACAAGATTGGGAGGCGCTGGTTCGGAAGCTGGCGGCCGCCGAGACTGCAGTCGCTCACTACGAGCGCGGGCGTGGCGGGGTGGATCTGCCCAACTGCGTCGGGTTCGACACCAATTTCATCGTACGCATTGATCTGGTTGGCGGCGGAATGCGGGTCACGCCGAAATGGCCGGCGACGGCCGCAGCGCGCGCTGCCGAGGTCAACGGTCTGACGACGCTTGCGAATGGCCGCGTCTACTCCGCATCCGAGTTCCGTCGCTTGTCAGCGCAGGTGAAGCAGTGGGGCCGCGATCAGTCGCCCAAGTGTAACTTCCGCGCTGAGGTCTTCACGCAAGCTGGTGTCATCTCGGTCGCACAGCAGAACGTCGTCGGCGACGCGTTCTATGCCCGCGTGCGGTGACGGATGGAGACGCGGATTTCGCAGGCGTGCCAGGATATCGCGTTCAGCGCCGAAGCGCTCTTGCGACGCGAGCGAATGCGGATGGGCTCGCGACAGCAAGCGCCAACGCTCCGCCCAGCGGTTCTTCGGCCACCGGTTGCGCCGCCTCCAGGAGAAATGGCGCAGCTGCGGCCCCAATCCGACGCGCCATCCGCCGCACCGGTTGAAGAGGTGCAAGCCGTGCGACAGGTGATCGACCAGCGCCTCAAGGCGCTCAAGCCCGCCGACGGCGAAAGCAGCGCACGGTCACGTGGTCTGCTGCTGCAGTTCCGGGGGCTTTTGGGGCAGCTCGAAGCCAGGTTGCGTGGTCGGCGCGATAATAACTGAGCCGTGGGGCTGGCAGTGCAGATCACGACAAACACCCTGAGGCCTTTTTCGCGACTGCCGATGCTAATGATTGCGCTGGCGTCGCTCACTGTTTCCGCATGCGACCAGATCGGCGTCGCGGCGCAGAAGACCACAGACCCTATCGGCATCGGAGCGCGTTCCGAGCCCGCAGTTACCTTTCGCGCGCGCGTTGTCGGCGTAACCGACGGCGACACGCTGACTGTGCTTGATGAAGGCAATCAGCAGCACACGATCAGACTCGCCGAAATCGACGCCCCTGAACGTGGACAGCCATGGGGTGCGCGCGCGAAGCAGACGTTATCATCGCTCGTGTTCGGCAAAGCGGTTTCGCTGCAGCAGACCGACACTGATCGCTATGATCGTATCGTGGCGCGCGTCTTTGCCGACGGTGAAGACGTCAATCGCGCGATGGTCGGGCAGGGTGCTGCATGGGCTTACAGACGATACCTGAGTGACCAGACACTGATCGCTGTCGAGGCGAGGGCTCGCCAGGATCGGCTGGGGCTGTGGTCGCTCAGCGATACTGAGACGGTTGAGCCATGGGAATGGCGAAAGGGCAAACGCGAGGGTGACGGTAATATTCCAACCGACGGCTCCCGTGAGGTTCGCTCACTGCTTGCCCCACGCCAAAGCATCGTCATTGAGCGGGCGAATGAAAGTTTCAGCTGCTCTGGCAAACGCTATTGTCGCCAAATGAGCTCGTGCGCGGAAGCCCACTTCTATCTCACGCAGTGCGGGGTGGCATCGCTGGACGGAAACAGTGACGGCGAACCGTGCGAAATGCTGTGTGGAACCGCCCATTAGACCGCGCGAAGAGCACAACCGATCCGACCGCTTCTGACGTATCGTCGCGCTAGCCCTCGATTCGAAACGTTAACGGTCGAAGGCCGACGGGAGGAATACGACGATGAACGAACCCACTATTACGTGCCCGAACTGCAAGTCTGACATCAAGCTGACCGAGTCTCTTGCTGGCCCGCTCGTCGAGCAAACCCGTCTCGCCTTCGTTGAGCAGTTGTCGGCTAAGGATCAGCTGGTGGCGCAGGCTCATGCCGAGGTCGCCGCTGAAAAAAAGCGCATCGAACTTGAGCGGCAAGCGATCGATGCGACGCTCAACGCCAGGTTGGACGAGGCGCGAAAGCAGATTGCCGTCGATGAGGCTGAGCGTGCAAAGCGCGTCGTCGCCGCTGACATGGAGGAACGCGATCGCAAGTTCGCTGAGCTCCAGGACACTCTCGCCAGCCGAGAAGAGAAGCTGAAGCTGTCACAGGCCGCAGAGGCTGAGATGCTGAAGAAGCAGCGCGAGCTCGATGACAAGCTGCGAGAAGTGGACCTCGCTGTGCAGCGGCAGGTCAATGAGGGGCTGGAGGCTGTTCGAGCGACGGCCAAACAGGAAGCCGAAGACGTGCTTTCGTTGAAGGTCAAAGAGCGCGACACGCAGATCGCGTCGATGCAGCAGAAGATCGAAGAGCTGAAAAAGAAGGCAGAGCAGGGGTCTCAGCAGCTTCAGGGTGAAGCGCAGTAACTGATGCTCGAAGACATGCTGCGCGCACGCTTCCCGTTCGATCAGATCGAACCGGTCGGAAAGGGCGAGTTCGGGGGCGATGTGCTTCAGCGCGTGGTCAATCCAGCCGGCCAGGTTTGCGGATCCATCCTTTGGGAAACCAAGCGCACGCGAACGTGGAGCGATGGCTGGCTCAGCAAGTTGAAGGGGGACCTGCGGGCGGCCAAAGCCGATCTCGCGCTGATCGTCTCTCATGCGCTGCCAAAGGACATCGAGACGTTTGGGCAGATGGAGGGGGTCTGGATCACCGGGCCGAAGTGCGCCATGCCCGTCGCGATGAGCTTGCGCGAGAGCCTCGTGCTCATGAATGGTGTGCGGGCGGCCGGGGAGGGGCAACAGACCAAGTCTGCGCTGATGTATGATTATCTGACCGGCCCGCGCTTTCGACACCGTATCGAGGCGGTCGTCGAGAAGTTTTCAGAGATGCAGGATGACCTCGCTAGCGAGCGCAAAGCGACGATGAAACGATGGGCTAAACGCGAGCAACAGCTGCACACGGTGCTCGACTCGACGGCGGGGCTATACGGCGATTTGCAGGGTATCGCCGGCCGATCGATGCTGGAGATCGAAGCTCTGGAAACCCCCTTGATTGAAGCGCCAGACGACGAAGACTGATCGGTTGATCGTCCTCGATCGCGGCGAAATGCTCTCGGGAAATCCCTCTCAGTGCAGATGTAGAAAAAGGCACTGAGAGCGGCGACGCGGCTTTCGATCACAGGTCGTGCCGCCGGTGCAAAGCGCCATTGCCGTACGGAGATCGGCTCTTGCGGAGGCTCCGAATTCGGAGACTATTCGTGGTCATGAGCGACTATGAAAAGCGACTGGACGTCGCCATTGGCAAAGCGATTACCGATCGCCGTGAAGCTGTTGGAATGACGCAGCGCCGTTTGGGCGAAGCGATGGGGGTGACGTTCCAGCAAGTTCAGAAATACGAGATTGGTAAAAACCGCGTCGCTGCATCGAAGCTCGTACTCGCAGCGAAAGCGTTGCGTTGTGATGTCGCTGAGCTGGTTGGGGAAGAGCGTGAGGATCTTCCTGGAACTGCCCGATTGATCAGGGCGTGGTCGAAACTGAATGCGCATCAGCGAGATGCGGTGACCTCGATGATTGAGTCTTTCGAGTAGGAGGGAGCAGCGGTTGCACCTCCCATCCGCCACCAGGCTAGACCAAATACGAAGAAGGGGAGGAGCCCGATTGAGAGGGGACTGGCATTCGTCGACATACGGCGAGCAGTTTTTGGGATGGCGGTCGGCCTGCTCCTCAGCCAGGGTGAAAGTCCATGAGAGCCCACCTCACCCTCGCTCTGTGGCTTACGGTTTTGACCGGGTGCGCCTCGCGCGACGAGGGGCCTCAAACCGACGCAGAAGTCTTTGCTCAGCATGATTTCGGAGCTTTGAACTTCAAAGCCTTAATACGGTGGCTGTGCCTTGGAAGCTGGTCGCTGCGGCCTTGGTGCTTGATGATCCGCAAGGTGGCGAAGTCAGCCAGACGCATCTCAAGGCGCGCCTTCAGATGTTTGATCTTCCCCCGCAAAGTGGACGGGGTTAAGCCGCTCTGCGTTCGGCCTCGGCGGGGCTGATATAGCCCAGTGACGAGTGCAGGCAACGGGGATTGTAGAAGCCCTCGATGTATCCGAACAGATCTCGCCGGGCCTAGTCTCGGGTTGCGTAGACGCGGTGATGGACACGCTCTGCTTTGAGGGTGTGGAAGAAGCTCTCCATCGGGGCATTGTCCCAGCAGTCGCCCTTGCGACTCATCGACGGGGTGATGCCGGATCGGGCGAGAGCCAAGCGGTAAGTTTCTGCTGCATATTGGATCCCGCGATCCGAATGATGGATCAGCCCAGTCGCGGGCCGCTGGCGTTCGACAGCCATGTTGAGTGCGTCGAGGGCGATCTCGGTGTGCAGGGTTTGGCGCATCGACCAGCCGACAATCTTGCGGGTGTGCATGTCGAGGATGGCGGCGAGGTAGAGCCAGCCTTCGCCGGTCGGGATGTAGGTCAGGTCGGCGAGCCAGACCTGGTTGGGAGCCGCCGCCTCGAAGTTCCGGGCCAGCCTGTTGGGCGCGATGGGATAGCCGTGACGGCTGTTCGTCGTCCGGGCGCGACGCGGCAGGGCCGCCAGTCCCCGCAGGCCGGCGCGGCGCATCAGCCGCTCCACGCGGGATCGACCGACCCGACGCCCATGCCGCCGCAGGGTGGCGTGGACACGCGGTGAGCCGTAACAGCCGCTGCTTTCGGCATGGATCAGGCGAATGTTCTCGGTCAGCTCGCGATTGGCGACAGATCTTGGGCTCTCAGGGCGACCGCGCCAGGCGTAGTATCCGCTGGACGACAAGCCGAGGACCGCGCACATCACGCGGACCGGCCAGACCTGACGATGCCCATCGACGAACCCGAACTTCATCGGGAGGTCGCTCCGAAGATGAGCGCGGCTTTTTTTAGGATGTCCCGCTCCATCCGAAGCTGACCGTTCTCCCGCCGCAACCGGGCCACCTCAGCCGCCAGATCCGACGGCGACGGGGACGACACCTGCGTTGTGGGGCGCCGCGACGTCCCCGTCGCTAGCACCCCGTTCGCACGGTCCCGGGCCTGTTAAAAAACTCTCCGCCTGGGACGACTATTGCGAAGGAGAGCGGCCTGTTGTCGCCGCGATAAATCGGCTCGGCAAGGTTTAGCTCAACTCACTGGCCCCTGGACTATTGCGTCGGTTCCCGCCGATTGCGTGACTTTGCACTTGAGACGGAATCCGTCGTCTCCTGGACAAGGCGGGTTCAAGTCTGGCAGAATATAAGGACCCCCTCGCGCCGGACCTCAACTGCGTGACGGCTCGGCATTCCCAGCAACTCTCGCACGGCGCGTACCGCCGCCTGTCCGTCGTCGTTCAGGTCGGCGTGCTCGATCGCCGGTTCGGAGGAGGTGCCGTAGCGATAGCGAAGTTCGTACATAGGGATGGCAGGCCAACGGCGCGTGCCTCTACTCGTTCCTGTGTCGGCTCGGCGACGGCCCCCGACGATGGCCAATTCATCGCCAAGCCTTACCATCTTGATATGATCACAAATCCGATCGCGTCGCTCCCGCGGAGCTAGCCCGCGGCCTGCCCGGCGACCCGGCGCGGTTGTCTGTTAGTTCGGCTCTCGGCGCGCCTGTTGCAGCCTCGATTCCGTCGAGGGCCAGCCGCTCAATTAGAACTTCGGTCAGAATTTCGGTCGCAAGCGATGTTGCCGGTGAGCCTGCCTGGCCGAAATAGCGGATCGAGGCATCCAGCTGGCTGCCATTCAAAGACCGGGCAAAAACGAGAACACAATCCCGGTCGCCTCCAGGAGAGCCTGCGCTGCTCGGGCTGAGATGTTGAAGAAGAAGATCAAGCGCTGCGCGCTCAAGGTCTCTACACGTCAGGCTGGACACCAGGGACGACTTTCCTCCCAAAAGACGCCGAGGGTGGGGCGGGGGGGCGGGACGCCGGCTGGCGCCCGCCCCGCTGTAGGCGATAACACGGAATGTTATTGGAGTGGCGTCTTGGTGACCTTGTCCGCCCACATCTGGGCCACCTTGCCCGCAGCTTCCCGTCCACCAAGCCCGAAGGCAAGAGCCGCGGCGATAGCGGCGGCCCCCAGGATCAGGCCAAATGCCAGAAGCACGATGTCGTCTGCGATCCCCATGAACCGCAGGCCCATGGCGGTAGCCAGAGCGATCGTCGCCCAGCGCACCAAGGTGGAGGCGAACCCGTCCGCGCCGCCCGTGCCCTTGTTAATCAGGTTTGCCAGAACGCCCCCGATCAGCACGCCGGCGGTGATGATGATCCCGCCGACGATGACATGGCCGGCAAGCGCCAAGATTTCCTGGAGGGTGACGGCGATTGTGCCGAACTGCAGCAGCTTGGCCGCCTCCACCGCCGTGAAGGCGACAATGGCGACCATGGCGATCTTGCCGACGATGCCGGATGGGGTCATCGGATTCGACACCTCGCCGCCAAGAGCCCGCGCAGTCGCAGGAGTGACGTCACCGGCATAGGGAGCCGTGGCCGGATTCGGCGCCGCGGGTGTTGAAGTCGAAGCTGTCAGCGAGGTCAGACTCGAGATGCTGCGGTCGAACCCGGTCGCAGGGAGGACGCGCTCGATCAGCTGAGCGACCCAGCGGCCGATGAACCAGCCGACGGCCAGAACGATCGCGGCGGCGAGCACGTGAGGAATGGCTGCGAGGACGGTCGAGAGAACGGCGACCGCCGGGATGGTCAGGGATTCGATGCCCAACTGCTCGAGGGCGGCAATGGTGATCGGGATGAGGATTAGGACGAAAACGAGGGTGCCGATCGCCGAGCTTACGCCCGTCGATCCGGTCGCCTTAGTCAATCCAGACTTCTCAAGCCAGCGGTCGGCATTGGCGGCTTGCAGCGCCGCCTCAACGACGCGCTTGGCCAAGGTTGCGACCACGAAGCCGATGAAGAAGATGAGCACCGCGCCGAGAACGCTCGGAACGAACGAGGCGACTAGATTCAGCATCGAGTTGAGAGGGGTGACGACCTGGCCCAGATTGAGGACGCCGAGGGCGGCGACGACGCCGAAGAGCAGGATCAGCCAGAAGGCCACATCGCCGAGGCTGGCGCCGATGGAGTGTTTGGGATTGTCGCTCGCCGTAGCCTTCGCGGCGCCGGGAATGCGGTTGATTACCTTGGCCAGGGCCCACTTGACCGCCTTGCCGATGATCCAGGCCACGAAGAGGATCAGGACGGCGCCGATCGCCTTGGGCGCCCACTCATAAACGAGCGCGTTCCAGCTGATGAAATCGTAGTCTGTCGTTTGCATAGAGCCCTCTCAAACCCGGCGCCTTCGCGGGGTGTTCCATTCGGTAAAACCTGTGAGCTCGCCGCAAGTTCCGTCGCGTCCGGGACACAGCCCTGATCCGCCGTCGAGAACCTTCGTCAGGCTTGACCGGTGGGCAACCTAGGGAGCCTTGCATGACGACAGTCGCTGCCGGCGACCCGGGGCTCGTGGGGACCGTGCAAAGCGCCTTTTCCGGTGACGCGCCCATGGCGCGTGAACTGGCCGGCGTCGTCGGCGTCTATTCCGTTCGCCTCCTCGTCGCTCTCCTCATCCTGGCGGTGACGCTATGGGCATCAAAGCGTCTGGCCCGTCTAGTGCACAGAGCTGTCGACCGACTGCCCCACCACCACACCGCTGACGAGACCCTGGCTGACTTCGTTTCCGCCCTGGTCCGTTATCTCGTCATCGCGATCGGGTTAATTGCGGTCCTGCAGCAGATCGGCGTCCAGGCCACGTCGGTCCTCGCCGTCCTGGGGGCGGCGTCCCTAGCGATCGGGCTGGCGCTCCAGGGCACACTGGGCAACGTCGCCCCCGGGGAGATGATTGTCCTGTTGAGACCCTATCGGGTCGGCGACAAGGTCGAGCTCAACGGGCGACAGGAAGGTGGTCGATCTCGACCTTTTCAACACGACGGTCGTCGATTTCGACGGACTGACCCTCTACCTGCCCAACGGCAAGGTGTTCGGCGAGATGATCGTCAACATGAGCCAGTCCGGCCATCGACGCATCGAACTCGTCTTTGGCGTCGATGACGACGACGATCTGAACACGGCCTTGCGGCTCCTGATCGAGTGCGCCCAGGCAAATCAAAGCGTCCTGAACGATCCGCCGCCCTGGGCCAAGGTCACCAGTTTGGGGGACAACGCCGTCAATGTGACCCTGCGCTGCTGGGCAAGCTCCGATGACTATGTCGATGCGCGGTTCGACCTGACCAAGGCGATCAAGGAGGCCCTGGAGGCGCATGGGTTGAGCTTCCCCTATCCTCATCAGGTTACGATAAACAGGCCAGGCCTCGCGAAGGTATCTCCCGACGAAGAGCGGACGCCACTGGAACCGGCGCCCGGGGCTTGAGTCACTGCATCGGATCCGCCGCCCCTGCCAGCCATTGTTAAAGCGTCAGTTGCGGCGGCCGGTTGACGCCCCGTCGCTGGGCGACGGGGCCGTTGGGGTTCGAGGCTCTACGCGCCTTTGCGTTGCATCGCTTCGGCGTTGACTGCAGCATCAGCGATCGTGGTGAGGTCTTCGTCGGTCTGGGACTCCTCCTCGAGCGTCTCGTCTAGCAGGGCAGCGGCGTCCTCAAGACCCAGCACCAGCGCCCAGCGCTTAAGCGTGCCGTAGCGCGTGATTTCATAGTGTTCCACGGCCTGGGCCGCGGCCAGCAGGCCTGCGTCGAGCGCAGCTGTGTCCTTGTACTCCTCCATGATCTCGTCCCCCTCGGCAAGGATGCCTTCGATTGCGTCGCAGGTCTTGCCGCGGGGAGCCTTGCCGATGATCTCGAACACCTGCTGCAGGCGTTCGATCTGGCCTTCGGTTTGATCCTTGTGCTTTTCGAAGGCGGCCTTTAGCTTGGGGGACTGCGCGGCCCGGGCCATCTTCGGCAGAGACTTCAGGATCTTCCTTTCGGCATAATAAATGTCCTTAAGCGTGTCGTGGAACAGGGTGTCGAGGGTTTTCTCGGCCATGGTGCAAACTCCTGATGATGCGCCTAGCGCGCCCAGCAAAATGGGCAGGCGGCTCTATTGGTTCCTGTTCGCAGGACAGGCGGGTAGGCGGACGCAGGCGCAGGTCTCGACCGCCGCGAGCACCAGCGGGCCGCGTCCGACACGGTTCTGCGCAACTTCCGACGGGTCCGCTTCCAGTGAACGACGAGGCCGGCCGACCGCCCCACCTGACCGCGTCCCTCGGCCGACACGGAAACCGCCGCCTGCGGCCAACCATTCACCCTCTCCCGGGCGCCGTCGCAGGCGAAGCGGGCTTGCCCAGCAAGCCGCCAAGGAATTCGAAAGCGCCACGCTCCTTTTCATGACTGCTGACGGGAGCTGTGTTTGCGATCCGCCCGGATATGTCGTCCCGGGAAAGAACAACCCGCCAGCGACTGCTGCCCATCGGCGAGGCTGGCAGCGAACATCTGGTGGACCCGCATTGCGTTCCGATCCAGTGCCACTCCATCCATCGCAGCCCTCAAGGGCGGTAATGCGGCCTGGCCGATGATGTCCTCGCCCAGCCAGGCCGCCTGACGCAGTTCGGGCATGAGCCGCGACGCGCCAGCTTAGCCTTAACGCATGGTC
>Ga0308156_1001941_pt1 | contig 20715 bp, 18 predicted proteins | sample PhyAR2_FD_201041 | JGI IMG/M metagenome (GOLD analysis project Ga0308156, IMG submission 201041) | Phyllosphere microbial communities from UC Gill Tract Community Farm, Albany, California, United States - DLSL A.R2 | ecosystem: Host-associated > Plants > Phyllosphere > Unclassified | place: USA... | reverse complement strand
TCATGCACCTCAAGCGGTACAATATCGCCGTCGAGGACAATCTGCTGGCCAGGAAGCACCTGACCCAGACCCGCATCCTGCAGCGGGTCGCCAAGGTCGTGCTGTTCATCGTCACCGTGGGCCTGGCTCTGATGACCATCGCCGGCTTCCGTCAGTGGGGCGTCAGCCTGCTGGCCTCGGCCGGCGTGGTCGGCATCATCGCCGGTCTGGCGCTCCAGCCGATCCTGACGAACATGGTCGCCGGCATCCAGATCGCCCTGACCCAGCCCATCCGCCTGGACGACGCCGTCATCGTCGAGAACGAGTGGGGCAATGTCGAGGAGATCACCTCGACCTATGTGGTGGTCAAGCTGTGGGACTGGCGCCGGATGGTGCTGCCCCTGTCCTACTTCATCACCAAGCCCTTCCAAAATTGGACGCGCGAGAACGCCCGTCTGATCGGCGTCGCTTTCTTCTACGTGGACTACGAAGCGCCCATCGACCGGCTGCGCACCGCCTTCGAGAGCATCGTCAAGGCGTCCAAACACTGGGACGGCGATGTGCAAGTGATGCAGGTCACCGACATCACCGAACGCGTGCTTCAGGTGCGCTGCCTGGCCAGCGCCCGCTCGGCCCCGGTCGCCTTCGACCTCCGCTGCGAGATCCGCGAGAAGCTGATGGCCTTCATGCGCGACGAATGCCGCGAGGCCCTGCCGCGCGACCGCATCGAATGGCCGCAAGGGTCGGACAAGCCCGCCGAGGGGGCGGTCAGTCCGCCAGCGCCCTTTGTCCCTGGCTGATGGCCTGCTGCAGCGTCAGCGCCTGGGCCGGCCGTTCGCCCCCGCAGGCGATGGCCAGCAGCTCGGCTGCATCCCCGCCCGGCGCGGCGTCATAGGCGGGGGCGTCGTCGGGCGTCGCCGGCCCTTCCGTCCCGTCCGCCTTCAAGGAGGAGAAGTCCAACCGATCCGCCGTCCTCGCGCGACAGTCGAACGCCCACCGCGACCAGCCCCCGACATAGGTCACGTCTCCGACCTTGAACCCGGCCTCGGTCACCTGCAGTTCCCGCATCCGCGCCACATCGCCCTCGCGTTCGATCGAGGCCGCGTCGGCATAGATGGCGAACCGTCCCACGCCGGTCGGGACCAACTGCGGATCGGCGAGCGCGAGCAGCAGGGCGATCATGCGACCAGGGTCTCCGCCTGTTTCAGGTCCACGCTGACCAGCTGGCTCATGCCGCGTTCCGGCATGGTGACGCCGTACAGCCGGTCCATCCGGCTCATGGTCACGGGGTTGTGGGTGATGACGATGAAGCGGGTGTCGGTGCGGCTGCGCATCTCGTGCAGCATCCGACAGAAGCGGTCCACGTTGGCGTCATCCAGCGGCGCGTCCACCTCGTCCAATACGCAAACCGGCGCGGGGTTGGCCAGGAAGACGCCGAAGATCAGGGCCGCCGCCGTCAGCGCCTGCTCGCCGCCGCTCATCAGGCTCATGACCGACAACCGCTTGCCGGGCGGGCAGGCGTAGATCTCCAGCCCCGCCTCCAGCGGGTCGTCGCTCTCGACCAGCTTCAGCTCGGCTTGGCCCCCGCCGAACAGGGCCTCGAACAGCGTCTTGAAGTTGGCGTTGATCACGTCGAACGCCGCCACCAGCCGCTCACGGCCCTCGGCGTTCAACTCGTCGATGCCGTCGCGCAGCTTGGCGATCGCCTGGGTCAGGTCGATCCGTTCCGACTTCATGCTGTTCAGCCGTTCGCCGTATTCGACCGCCTCGTCCTCGGCGCGCAGGTTGACGGCCCCCAGGGCCTCGCGTTCACGCTCCAGCCCATAGAGCAGGCTCTCGGCGCCGGCGGCGTCGGGCGGGCGGGCGATGGCGTCGTCCGTCAGCTTCTGACCCAGCTCCTGCGGCGACATCTGCGCCTTCTCGCGCAGGGTGGTCTCGGCCTCGGCCAGCTTCTCGGCTGCGGCCTCGGCGCGGGCGGACAGGCCGGCGCGCGCCTCGCGGGCCTGCGACGCGGCGGTTTCGGCGGCGCGCGACGCGCGGTCGGCCTCGGTCGCCTCGGTCTCGGCGACGGCCATGGCGTCCGACGCCGCCTGTTTCCTCTGCTCGGCGGCGACCAGCGTGTCCAGCAGCTTGCCGCGCTGCTCGGCGAAGCCCTGGGGCGCGACCTCGGCCTGCTTCAGCAGGGCGGCGGTCCGGTCGGCGTCCTTGGCCAAGGCGGCGACGCGGCCGGCGCTGTCCTTGGATCGCGTGACCCAGCCTTCACGCGCGCGGGTCAGGCTGCCCAGCCGCTGCTCGCGGCCCTGACGATCGCGGGCCTCGGCGTCACGGTCCGACCGGGCGGTCTGGGCCGCAGTGCGGGCGGCGTCGGCCGTGGCGCGGGCGGCGGTCAGCTCGTCGCGCAGGCCGGCGATCGTCTCGGACGGGGCGTCAGGGGTCTGGGCGGCTTCCAGGGCCGCTTGCGCCTCGGCTGCGTCGGCCGCCAACCGGCTCACGGCGTCGTCCAACGCCTGGGCGCGGGCCTCGCGGCGGGCCTGCTCGCGGGCCAGGGTTTCCACGCGGTCGCGGGCGGCGGTCACGGCCTTGTCGGCGGCGAAGGGCTTCAGGCGCGCGGCCTTGACCGACTCCTCGGCGGCGCGGAAGGCTTCCGTCGCCGACTTCTGGGCCGCCTGCGCCTGATCCAGCGCTGGTCTGCCCTTGTCGATCTCGGCTTCAAGCTCGGCCAGGCGCGTGCGCTGGGCCAGGCGTACGGCGGCCTGACGCGGCGCCTCGGCGCGGCTGACGAACCCATCCCAGCGATAAAGGTCGCCCTCGACCGTCACCAGGCGCGCGCCGGGCGGCAGGGCCTGAGCCAGCCGGGCCGCCTCGGCCTTCGGGGCAACACCGCAAAGAGCGAGGCGCGCGGTCAGCTGTGCCGGCGCCTGAACATGATCCGAAAGCGGCGTGATACCGGCGGGCCAGGTCCGCGCGGGCGCATTTGCCCCGCCCCAATAGGCGGCGGCTTTGGCGTCCAAGGCCGCGTCCAGATCGTCGCCCAGGGCAGCGGCGAGGGCGGCCTCGAATCCCTTGTCGGCCCGCACCTTGTCCAAGGCGGGGGGATGGTCGCGCTTTCCGGTGACCAGCAGTTGGGCCAGACCCCGCGCCTCGGTCTGAAGTCGGCCCAGCCGGTCCTCTGCGGCGCGGGCGGCGGTGCGGGCCTCTTGTTCGGCACGGGCCAGGTCGCCGCGTGTCGCCTCGGCCGCCTCGACGGCGTCGCGCGCCGCGGCAAGGTCGGCCTGCGCCGCTTCCAGCGCCTGGCGGGCGGCTTCCAGCTCTAGCATTTCCAGCGGCCCTAGAGCCTCGCGTTCGCGTCGGGCTTGGTCGTGTTGGGCGGTGACGCGGGCCAGTCGCGCCTCGGCGTCGCGCTTGCGGGCTGTCTCTGCGTTGGCGCGGGCCTCGACGGCGGCCAGCATCCCCGCCAGCCGTTCGACCTCGCCGTCGGCGGCCTTGCGGGCGTCCTCGGCAGCGGCCAAAGCCTTGTCCAGTTCGGGGCCGCGTGCAGGGGCGGCGGCGATCTCGGCCTTCAGCCGGGCCAATTCGTTGTCGAGCCGGTCCAGTTCGCGCTGGGCGTCGGCGGCCATGCCGTCTTCGCGCGCGGCGTCGGCGGCGATGCGGGCGACCTCGGCCTTGAGGCGATCCACTTCCGCGCGGGCCGCCTGTTCAGCCATGTCCAGCCGATCGCGCTCCAGGCTGGCGCGGTGCAGCAGGGCGGAGGCGACGGCGTCCTCCTCCCGCGCGGGCTTCAGGGCGTCCTGGGCGGACAGGGCGGCCGTCTGGGCGGCGGCGGCGGCGGTCGTGGTGTCGGCGACCGTCCGGTCGGCGTCGCGCAGTTCGGCGGCGGCGGCCTCCGCCGCCAGACGCGCGTCGTTCCAACGCACATAGAGCAGGGCGGCCTGAAGGGCGCGGATCTCTGCCGAGATCTTCTTATATTTCTCGGCTTGGCGAGCCTCGCGCTTCAGCCGGTTCAGCGCCGTCTCCAGCTCGCGGCCGATGTCGTCCAGCCGGTCCAGATTGGTCTCGGCCGCCTTCAGGCGCAACTCGGCCTCATGACGGCGGGTGTGCAGACCGGCGACGCCGCCTGCCTCTTCCAGAATGCGGCGGCGGTTTTGCGGCTTGGCGGCGATCAGTTCCGAGATCTGGCCCTGACGCACGAGGGCGGGCGAGTTGGCGCCGGTCGAGGCGTCGGCGAACAGCAGCTGCACGTCGCGGGCGCGCACCTCCTTGCCGTTGATGCGATAGGTCGAGCCCTGACCCCGGTCGATCCGGCGGGACACCTCCAGCACGGGGCTGTCGGTGAAGGGTTGGGGCGCGCGCCGTTGCGCATTGTCGATGGTCAGGCTGACTTCGGCGTGGCTGCGCGGAGGCCGGCCAGCGGCCCCGGCGAAGATGACGTCGTCCATGCCCTGGCCGCGCATGGCCTTGGCCGAATTGGCCCCCATTACCCAGCGCAGGCTTTCAAGGACGTTTGACTTGCCGCAGCCGTTCGGGCCGACGACGCCGGTCAGGCCGGATTCGATGTGCACCTCCGCCGGATCGACGAACGACTTGAAGCCGACGAGCCGGAGGCGCTGGAACTGCATCGTCCTGGCGGACTACCGAAGCAGCGGATCGATGGCGGCCGACAGGGCCTCCAGCGAATGCTCCATCACCATCGTCCCGTTGACAAAGAAGGTGGGCGTGCCGGCGACGCCTGCGGCGCGCGCACCCTCGATTTGGGCGTCGAGGGCCGTACGGATGGTCGGGCCGTTCAGGCACGCCTCGATCTGCTCGCGGGTCTTGCCGCTGGCGGCGATGCCGGCTGCGAACCAGGGCTGGGCGCCGGTGGTCTGCAGATTAGCCTGATCGCGCATGAAGACAGCCGCCACGTCAAAATAGCGTTCGGGCGCGGCGCACATGGCGACCGCAGCCGCGGCGGCGGCGACATTGGCGGGCGCGGTCGGCAGGTTGCGGTGAACCAGCCGGACCTTGCCTGTGTCGATATATTTGGCCTTGAAGGCCGGCAGCACGGTGTTGTGGAAGTCCGCACAGTGCGAGCAGGTGAAGGACGCGTATTCGATCACCGTGACCGGCGCATTCGCCCGACCCAGAATATGATCCTGGGCCGTGACGGGCGGGGGCGCATCGGCGGCTAGCGCCGGCATCGCCAAGCCGCTGGTCAGGGCGGCGAGGGCGAAACCGGCGGCGATGAAGGCGCGTCGCATCATCTGATTTGACCTCGGTTACTTGGCCAGGGCCGCGTCGATGGCGGTGGACAGGTCGGCCAGGCTGGCGCCTTCGCCGCCGGGCGAGATGACCTGGGTTTCGTTGACGTAGAAGGCCGGGGTGCCGGTCACGCCTTGGGCGCGCGCGGCCTGAACCCGCTTCTCCATGGCGGCGACAGCGTCCTTGTCGGTGACGCAGTCGTTGAACTGCTGCTCGGACAGGCCAGCGGCCTGGGCGGTGCGCAGCAGCCAGTCGCGCGGCGAGGACGTCAGCATCTCCTGCTGCGTCGCCATCAGCTGGTGAACCACGTCGAAATACTTGTCCGGACCGGCGCAGCGCGCCACCAGGAAGCCGGCGGTGGCGGCGTCGACCGGCGGGGTCGGCAGTTCGCGGAAGACGTAGCGGACCTTGTTGGTGTCGACGTATTTGGCCTTGAACGCCGGCCAGGTGTTCTTCTGCCACAGGGCGCAGTGGGGGCAGGTGACCGAGGCGTATTCGACCACCGTGACCTTGGCGCCTTCGGGCGCGCCCAGACCCATGTCGCCCTCGGCCGCACCCTTGGCGCCGCCGCCGCAGGCCGCCAAAGCCATGGTCGCCAGTGCGGCGCCGGTGATGGCCGCACGACGGCTCATGCGGGCGAAGCGGGATTCAGTGTCGGCCATGAAGGTTCCTCGGATCGGATCGTTGGCGATGATCGCGCGATTCCCCGGGAATGGCGCAACCCTGAACTAGTCTGGAACAGGTGCGGCGAAGTTTTGTCAACAGCGCCTTATCCGCGCGCCCAGGCCCGATCGATCGCCGGTGCGGGGATGAAACTTTGCGGCCTGTCCTGGCGGGGCGGCGGATCGCTTATGCCCTGCTGAATGAAGCGCATCGCCGACAGCAGGCCGGACCGCGAGAAGGGCTTGGGGATCACGCCATGCGCGCCCAGGAAGTCCTCGGGGATCATCTTGGGGTTGGCGGTCAGAAAGACGACGGCCGTGGACGGCCAGCGATCCTTGATCAGGCGACACACGTCCAGGCCGCTGGAGTTATCCGCCAGTTGGATGTCGACGAAGGCGATGTCGGGCGGCGCGTCGAGCGACAGCGACTCGACCTCACTCAGGGACATGGCTTCTCCGACCAGCCGGTGGCCTTCGTCCTCAAGCATCGCCTCGAGGTCCATCACAAGCAGGGCCTCGTCCTCGACGACCAGGATGTCGAAGTGAGGCCCGGCGGCGCGCACCTAGCCGCTCACGGGGAAGTCGACGACCGCGCGCGTTCCGGGGTCGGCCGGCAGCCACAACGTCTTGCCGCCGATCTGCTTTGAAAGACGACCGATCAACGTCTTGCCCAATCCCTGATGCGCAGCGCCGGGAATGCCGGGGCCGTCGTCCTGAACAACGACCTGGCCGCCTTGTTCCGTTCTTTTGGCCGAGACGATCAATCGGCCGCCGCGATCCTCGGGAAAGCCGTGCTTGATCGCATTGGTCAGCAGTTCGTTGATGATCAGGCCGATCGACGAGGCATGGGTCGAGGGGATGAACATGGGCTCCACATCGACGGACACCTCGATATCGGTGCGTCCTGTCGAGCCAATCACATCGGCGACCAGGGTGTTGGTAAAGGCGCCGACGTCGAACTGGGTGACGTCTTCGGACTGATAGAGTTTGCGGTGAACGGTCGCCAGGGCGTCCACCCGCTCCAGCATGGAGTCGAGGGTGGCGGTCAGGGCCGGATCGGACAGCGAGCGCGATTGCAGCCGCAGCAGCGAGCCGATCATGGTCAGGTTGTTCTTGACCCTGTGATCGACCTCGTGGAGCAGCAGGGTCTTGGCAGCCAGCGCCTCTTGCAGATCGGCGGTGCGGGCGGCGACTTCGCGTTCGACCAGGGCCTTCTGCTTTTCGACATAGGCCTGGGCCTCGATCCGCTCGGTCACGTCCAACTGCGAGGCGAAGAAATATTCGATGTCGCCGTGCGCGTTGCGCACCGGGCTGATGAACAGGGCGTTCCAGAAGGTGCTGCCGTCCTTGCGATAGTTCAGCAGATCGATGTGGATGTCAGTACCGGCCTGCAGGGCGTCGCGGATTTTGGCCACGGCGTCCCTATCGGAATCTGGCCCCTGAAGAAAACGGCAGTTCTGGCCGATGATCTCGTCGCGCTCGTAGCCGGTCAGGTCCTGAAAGGCCTTGTTGGCGAAGACGATCGGATTGTCGTCGCGACGCGGATCGGTGATGACCATCGGCATGCGCGTGCCACGTATGGCAGCGGCGAACGGATCTCCGCGCCCGATTTCGTGTTCGACGACATCGGTAAGTCGCCAGTCGTCTTGCTGCTTCATCGGGGCTCGGAATACAGGCGCGCGACCGGAAGCGCCGTGCGGATATTTGTCGCTTTACAATCTCTTCCTACAGCACCGGGGGGCGACTGCCAACCAAGGCGCGGCGCTCAGTCGGACTTGATGTCGGAGCGCGACAGGGCGACGCGGCCCAGCCGGGCCAGGGCGGCGCGCAGATCGTCGGGGGCTGAAGCGATCGATGCGGCCAGATCGGCCTCGGCCTGGGCGGCCAGGGGCGGCGGCTTGGCGCTGCGTTTGGGACGGGCGGCGGCCTCCTTCAAAGGGGCGACCGGACCTTGGGCGATGCGCAGTCGATCCACAGTCCCGGCGCCTAGGAACAGGTTGACGCGGGCCAGGATGTCCTCGGACTGGTGCTGGATCAGCAGGGCGGCGGCGCCGGCGACGCGCAACTCCAACACGCCGGGCTGACCGCCCTTGCCCTTGGTCAGTTTCTGAGGTCGGGTCACGCGCGCCAGGCGATCGCCGACGATCTCACGCCAACGGGGTTCCAGCGCGCCGGCCCCGCGTCCGAACTGTTCGTCCAGCTTCTTGATCAGGGGCGTCAGCGCCTTGCCTGCGCGCGGCGCCGGTCGGGGGACCGGACGGGTGCGGCGGCGAGACAGGATCTCGCGGACCTCGGCGTCTGTGGGCAGCGTGCGGCGCATGGGTCTATATAGCCCGACCGATGCCTGACGTCTCTCCCGACATAGACCTGATCCGCTCACGGCTGCTGGCCTGGTACGACGCCCATGCGCGCAGCCTGCCATGGCGTGCCGCCGTCGGCGCGCCGCGGACCGAGCCGTACCGCGTCTGGCTGTCAGAGGTCATGCTGCAGCAGACGACCGTGCCGCATGCGACGCCGTATTTCCACGCCTTCACGACGCGCTGGCCGACGGTCTCGGACTTGGCGGCGGCCGAGGATGCGGAGGTGATGGGGGCCTGGGCCGGGTTGGGCTACTATGCGCGTGCCCGCAATCTGCTGGCCTGTGCGCGGGCGGTGGCGGGCGAGCATGGCGGTGTGTTTCCGGACACCGAGGCGGCGCTGCTCGCCCTGCCGGGCGTCGGCGCCTATACGGCCGCAGCCGTCGCCTCCATCGCCTTCGACCGGGCGGCTAATGTCGTGGACGGCAATGTCGAGCGGGTCATGGCGCGTCTGTTCGCGGTCGAGACGCCGGTCCCCGCCGCTCGGCCCGAACTGAAGCGGCTGGCGGGCCTGTTCGTCACCGACGAGCGGCCAGGGGATTGGGCGCAGGCGTTGATGGATCTGGGGGCGACGGTTTGCCGGCCCAAGTCGCCGTCGTGCGGGACCTGTCCGGCAGCCGGCGAATGCCTGGGTCTGGCCACGGGCGACCCGGCCCGGTTTCCGATGAAGACCAAGAAGGCGGACCGGCCGCATCGGCGGGGCGCGGCCTATGTGCTGGTCGATGATCAGGGGCGGGTCGCAGTCGAGACGCGGCCTGAAAAGGGGCTGCTGGGCGGAATGCTGGGCCTGCCGACCAGCGACTGGACAACAGGCGAGCCTGTTGCCGCAGCGCCGGTCGAGGCCGACTGGCGCGACGCGGGGGCTGTGGAGCACGTCTTCACCCACTTCAGCCTGACGCTGACGGTGATGACCGCGCGCGTCGATGCGGACGGTGACTATCGCTGGATGCCGATCGAGGCGGCGCGGGCCGCCCTGCCGACGGTCTTCGCCAAGGCGCTGGACCGGGCGAGCGTGCCCGATCTGTTCGGCTGACCCCTATCGCAACGTGCGGATCGAAACCTTGCCCTGCTTATGATGCGGGATGACCACGGCTCGACCGTCGGCGTGCTGGATATTCAGATCGACAACGGCGCCGCCGACTTCCAGGCCAGTGATCTTCAGACGATCCAGACCGGCAGGCAGGACGGGGTCAGCGAGATCGACCGTCTCGGTCCAGGCGTCGATCGACAGGCCCAGGGTCGCCTGAAGCATCAGGAAGACCGATCCCGCCGCCCAGGCCTGGGGCAGGCAGGCGACCGGATAGGCGATGGGCGGCTCGCCCGGCTCACGCGGGAAGCCGCAGAACAGTTCGGGCAGCCGCAGGTGGAAGTGGGCGGCCGCAGCGTAGATCTCGGCCAGGATTTGCGCGACCGCATCGCGCTCGCCGTAAGCCGCCATGCCGGCGGCGGCCATGGCGGTGTCGTGCGGCCAGACCGAGCCGTTGTGATAGCTCATCGGATTGAAGCGGGCCTGTCCGACCTCCAGGGTGCGGATGCCCCAGCCGGTGCGGAACTCGGCGGTCAACAGGCGTTTGGTGACGCGTCGCGCACGTTCCAGCGACGGCAGGCCGGTGAACAGCAGGTGTCCGGCGTTGGAGGCGATGGCGCGACATTGCTGCCCGTCGCCATCGAGGGCCACGGCGTAGAAGCCCTCGTCCTCCATCCAGAACTTTTCCTCGACCAGAGAGCGGACCTGTTCGGCGCGCATACGCCATTCGGTCGTGCGGTCGTCGTGCAGACGCTCACCTAGATCACCCAGCGCTTTCCAGGCGGCGAAGGCGTAGCCCTGAACCTCCAGAAGCGCGATCGGACCCTTGGGGAAGCGGCCGTCGGCGTGGAAGATGGAATCCTCTGAGTCCTTCCAGCCCTGGTTGGACAGGCCGGTATCGGCCCCGCGCTGGTAGTCGATCAGGCCGTCGTTGTTGCTGTCGCCATAGTCGCGCATCCAGTCGGCGGCCGCGATCAGATTGGGCCAGAGCTTGCGGATCAGATCCAGATCGCCGGTGCGGTTGGCGTAGGCTCCGGCCAGGGCCACGAACAGACAGGTGGTGTCGACCCCGCCGTAGTAGAGACCGAACGGCACCTCGTGCAGGGCGCTCATCTCGCCGCCGCGGGTTTCGTGCATGATCTTGCCGGGCTGGCTGTCTCGATAGAGCGACGTCTCGGTCGCCTGGCGTGAGGCCAGATAGGTCAGCACGCCCTTGGCCAGCGACGGATCCAGCCAAAGCATTTGCCAGGCCGAAATGATGCCGTCGCGACCGAACGGGGTCGAGAACCACGGCGTGCCCGCATAGGGATAGGGGCCGGTCGGCAAGTCTGTGGTCAACAGCGCCATGTCGGCGCGCGACTGATCCAGCCAATCGTTGAAGCGCGGGCTGCGCGGGCCGCGCACCGAGGCGCCCCGCCGGCGTTTGGCGCGCATGGCCAGGCGCGCCTGTATCGCGTTCTGTCGCCAACGGTCGGCGTCCGGTGTCTCGCAGGCGTCCACGCCGCACTCGATGAACAGGTCCAGGGAGCGGCCCTTGGGCAGGCTGAACATGAACTCGGCGCGCTGATGCGTCAGGCGCGCGGGCGGTTCGGAGAAGGCGATACAGCTGGATCGATCCACGTCGTCCAGCCCGGTGTAGCGGAAGGTGACGCGGCGACCGTCGGTGGTCGGCGTGTGGATCGTCCCGCGCTTGGCCCGAGGCGTGCCGCGCACCTGGAAGATATCGAAGAAGTCCGCGCCGAAGTCGAAGGCCAGCGGCAGAAGGATGTCCTCCACCCCGTGGTTGACCATGCGGATGCGCTCGAACATCCGCCGGTTCCACAGGAAGCGCCGGCGCTCGATATGCAGGACACCAGCCGGGGCCGATCGACCGCCCATCGGGGGCAGGGGACGGTTGGTGGTGTGGCAGGAGAAGAAGACGTTGTCCTGGCTGACGCCGGACGACAGGCGCGACGGCTTTAGCAGGCCGACGGTCATGGCCCAGCGCGACAGGACGCGGGTGTCACCCGCGAACAGGCCGTCGGCGCCGCCCTTCATGTCGCCCCACCCGTCGGCGACCAGGAAGGTGTCGCCTTCCTTCAGCGCCATCAGCTGTTCGAGACCCGTGGCCTCGACCGATTCACCGGCGGTCAGTTGAGTGGAATAGGCGTCGTCCATGCGGTCTCTTCCCCGTCGTTGTGAGGCCTCGGCCGAACGTGTCGCACCCGAATGCGGCGCTCAGGGGCCGCTTGCAGACTTTAATGGGCAAGTCGCCGACGAGTTCAGGCGAACCTGTGCTTTTTCATCGCCAAGCGACCTGAGAGACTTACTTGATCAGCCGTACGACGCCGATGGACCGCGCGATGTCGCGGAAGGCGGCTTCCAGAGCGGCGCTGTCTTCTGCCAGGAAGGCATGGTCGGAATCGCTGGCGCAGGTCCTCAGCAAATTGCGCCCGTTCTGCGTGGGCACGTTCAGGCCGACGGTGAAGACCTCGATCTTGTTCGACTTGGCATAGGTGCAGATCGAACCGAAATCGGCATCCGTCGCCGCCAGCTCATTGGCTTTGGCCGTTGCGACGTGCGCGCCGTCCGACGAGCGGTAACGCAGGGTGTTCACACCGTCGGTCATCAGCACCAGAATCTTGCGCGGCGTGCGGTTCGCCGGGTCATAGGCGCCGCCTTCCTGGAACGGCGCGGTGGGCGACAGCAGATTGATGCCCCAGATTAGGCCGGATGGAATGTGCGTCTCGGGCTTGTAGCCGCCGACATTGATGACAAGGTTTTTGATCGCGTTCAGGACGCTGGACTTGCTCTTGGACAGGGGACTGACCGCATTCAGGCAACTCTGGCCTGTTGTCAGAAAACCCTTGTAGGGCGTCGCCGGCGACGTTCAGCCGCGTCGTGCCGACGTTGCGCGAATAGACGCAGCCGAACCACTTGTAGCTGATGTTGCAAGCATAAGGCGGGACGGTGACCGTCTTGACCACCTGATCCTTGTAGCATGTGCCGGTCTCGCTGACGCCGTCGCGCACGGTGGTGCAGGGGTAGGGGGTGCCGCCGCTGTACGTGGTCTTGGTGGTGCAGGTGCGCTCCTGCACATAGTCGTCGGGCACGGAAATCCACGGGGCCTTGCGATTGGCAATCCCGACGTTGACGTATTCCGCATAGGGCACGACGCCGATTGAGACCTCGTCGCTCTCGGTCGCCATCAACTCGTTGACCAGCAGACTGGCCGAGCTTTTCAGCGCATCGATCCGCTTGATCGAGCGGCTGTCCTTTTCGCTCATTGACCAGGTGTTATCGAGCACCAGGACGGTCTCGATCTTTTGCGCCACGCCGCGCGTCGCCTCGGACAGGGCGTTGATGTCGAACTGTTTGACGCCGGCCAGACCCGCGAAGATGGGTTTGACCCCGCCCTTGAATGTCACCCTGACGATTTTGCCATCGACGTATTGAGTGCCGGTTTTCCAGCCGTCGAGCAGTTGGCCGGTCTTCAGATTGGCCTCCAGATAGGGACCGCTGACCGCTTCCAACTCCTTGACCGTCTGGGCGCGGGACGCGGCCGCGCCCAACGCTGCTGCATCGAGCGCTTCTTGCACCTGGTTCCTGACCGAGACATAGCGATTGATGTCGATGGCCAGGCCGACCATCAGTGTCAGCCCCATGGCGGACAGGGCGAAGAAGGTCGCAATGTTGCCCGCGGTATTCCGGCGCAGATCCGCCAGCCGCCGCCTCATCGCTGTCCATTGCATAGTGGTCGCCCCGATTTGGGACGACCGTAATGGATAAGCTTAACTTTTGAGTGAACGCCGTTACTAACTCAGGATTGCAACGGCGTCCTGACTGAGTTGGTTTCAGGCGGTTGCGGCGAAGCTGCGGTCTTCACGCGGACGCAGCGGGGTGACCACATCGTCCAGCGCAGTCTCCGCAAACGGACGGCGCGCCAGCAGGTCGCCGTAAACGTCCAGATAGCGCCGCGCCATGGCGGTGGCGGAGAAGCGCAGGTCAAAGCGCGCGCGCACGGCCTCGCGGTCCAGCAGATGGACGCGTCCGGCCGCAGCGATCGCCTGCTCCATCGTGTCGACCAGGAAGCCTGTGGCGCCGTCTTCGATGACCTCGGGCGTCGAGCCGCAGCGGAAGGCGATCACCGGGGTGCCGCAGGCCATGGCCTCTATCATCACCAGACCGAACGGCTCCGGCCAGTCGATGGGGAAGAGCAGGGCTTCGGCACCGCCGAGGAAGGCGGACTTCTGATGGTCGCCGATCTCGCCGATGAACTCGATCAGCGGATTGCCCTCAACCAATGGGCGGATCGTTTCTTCCCAATAGCGTTTGTCGGCGGCGTCCACCTTGGCGGCCATCTTCAGACGCTTGCCCAGTTTGGTGGCGATCTCGATGGCACGGTCGGGGCGTTTCTCGGGCGAGATGCGACCCAGGAAGGCTAGATAGCCCTCGGACTTCGGGGAGAAGATGTACTGTTCGCCCGGCATGCCGTGATGGACGGTGGCTTTCCAGTTGGCGAAATGCAGCGGCTTACGCTGATCGTCGGAGATGGAGACCAGGCCGAATTCGCTCCAGCGCGCGTAGACGCCGGGCAGGTCCTTCATATCCAGACGGCCGTGCAGAGTCGTCAGGGTCTTGTCCGCATATTTCTGGAACAGCGGGAAGTGGACCATGTCGGTGTGGAAGTGGATGACGTCAAACTCGTCGGCGCGGTCCAGAACTTCGCCCAGCATCGACAGGTGGGCGGCGAGATCGGACTTCAACGGCGCCGGATCCAGGCGGATGGCCTGATCGCGTACGGGCACTAGCCGCGCCTTGGTCTGGGCGTCAGCGCTGGCGAACAGCGTCACGTCGTGGCCCAGATCGACCAGGGCGTCGGTCAGATGCGCCACCACACGTTCCGTGCCGCCGTACAGCTTGGGAGGCACGGCCTCATACAGCGGGGTGATCTGCGCGATTTTCATGGTGATGTGCTCCGACACCGCATCTTGGCGGGCCGTTGGCATCAATGGTCTCGCAACTGCGAAGTTCCGCCGCAGCTGACTAATTTTTACATAGGTTTCGCGGGGTTACAGCGACGCTGACCTGTAATGAGTGTGCGAAATAGTACGTTTCAGCGACGCATTGTCGGCTAAGTGATTGATGTGGCTTACGCGACGCGCGGTCGCAGCGGCTCACATCGCGGCGCGAACTTCCGAGCGGAGGGCGTCGATGGATTTCAGCCCCTGGTCGGTCTTGAACCGCCAGTAGGTCCAGCCGTTGCAGGCCGGCGCATTCTCCAGCAGCGCGCCCAGCTTGTGGATCGAGCCGCTGAGCGAACCGTGAACCAGCGAACCGTCCGCACGAACACGCGCCTCACGCTCGCCCTTGGGGCAATAAAGGCGATCGCCGGGTTGCAGCAGACCGGCCTCGACCAGGGCGCCGAACGGCACCTTGGGCTCGGCGCGCTTGGAGCCGGTGACCATCAGGTCCTCGGGGCGGGCAGGGATGACCGAGGCGATGCGGGTTTCGGCGACCTGGGCATAGGTCTCGTCACGCTCGATGCCGATGTAATGGCGGCCGAGGCGTTTGGCGGCGGCTCCGGTGGTGCCGGTGCCAAAGAAGGGATCTAGGATTACGGCGCCGGGGCGCGTCGCCGACAGCAGGACGCGGTGCAACAGGGCTTCGGGCTTCTGGGTCGGATGGGCCTTCTTGCCGTCGGCGTCCTTGATCCGCTCCTCGCCCGTGCACAGGGCGAAGGTCCAGTCAGAGCGCATCTGGGTGTCTTCGTTGAAAGCCTTCAGCGCATCGTAGTTGAAGGTATAGCGCTTCTGATCCCGCGACTTGGCGGCCCAGATCAGGGTTTCATGGGCATTGGTGAACCGGGTGCCCTTGAAGTTCGGCATCGGGTTGGACTTGCGCCAGATGATGTCGTTCAGCACCCAGAAGCCCAGATCCTGGATCGCCGATCCCAGGCGGAAGACGTTGTGGTAGCTGCCGATCACCCAGATCGAGCCCTCGGGCTTCAGCACGCGGCGGCACTCCGCCAGCCAAGCGCGGGTGAAGGCGTCGTAGTCGGCGAAGCTGGCGAACTTGTCCCAGTCGTCATCGACCGCATCGACCTTGGAGTTGTCGGGACGCAGCAGGTCGCCGCCCAGCTGCAGATTATAGGGCGGATCGGCGAAGACCATGTCCACCGAGGCGTCGGGCAGACTCTTCAGCACCTCGATGCAGTCGCCGCGATGAATGACGTCCTTGGCGAGGACAGGGGTCTTCAGATCGGACATGGAACGCGGCCCCGCAACAGTGAGACCGCTATGGTGAATCCTTGTGGTTAAGGTGGATTAAACGGCAGGGTCAGCCGGACGATTTTGCGATCCGGCCGCACCATCCACAGCCTTCTTCGATCAGCGTGTTCCGCATTTGTTCTGTTCGTGCTCTAACCGTCTGCGGCGGTCGGCGGCGTGATGGAGGATCAGATGAACGACGGAATCCTGGCCCATATGATGGCCGAACTGGATGCGGAGCTGGCGCGGGCGGAGCCGTCCTTGCCCGCCCATCCCGAACACACGCGCCAGACCGAGATCATGCGCGCCCTGGCCCTGGGACTGGGAAACTTCGAGCGGATGCGGGCGCACGACGTGCATCTGCTTGCCGCCAGCCTGTCGCCGCGATCGGCCTGATCCGGCGTCAGGGCTTGCGCTTGAAGGTGTCGCCGATCTCTGCGGCGTCCGGACCGTCCGGTCCCGCGCTTTGGCGCTCGGCCTGACCGACCGCCTTCGTCGCCTTGTCGGAGGTCAGGGCGTCCGGCTTGCCGGCCGGATCGGCGCCGTTCTCTTCACGACCCTTGGTCTGTTCGCGGTCCATGGTGCTCTCCCTTGCTGAAAGAGGTAGCGCGATGGAGAGCGGCGCGTTCCGTCAGCCGGCCGTATTCACCTTCGCCACCACCGACATGCCCGGCGCCAGACGCTCGGCGGCGGGCTGGTTCGGGTCGATGCGGATACGGACCGGGATGCGTTGGGCCACCTTGGTGAAGTTGCCGGTGGCGTTGTCGGGACGGATGACGCTGAACTCCGACCCGGCGGCGGGGGCGATCCTTTCGACATGGCCGCGCAGGGTCTGGCCGCCCAGGGCGTCGACGGTGATCTCGACCGGCTGGCCGACGCGGATATTCCTCATCTGCGTCTCCTTCATATTGGCCGTGACCCAGACCACGTCCGGCACCAGACCCATCAGTTGCGTGCCCGCGGTCACATACTGGCCCTGGCGCACGCCGATCTCGCCGAGGCGACCGGCGCGGGGCGCGACGATACGGGTGTTGGCCAGGTCGATCTGGGCCAGGCGCACGGCGGCCTGGGCGTTCTCGACGGCGGCGGCCAGGCTGTCGCGGCCGACGACGGCGGAGGTGACGCCGGTCTGGGCGATGCCTTCGGCGGCGCGGGCCTGGGCGACCTGGGCCTGGGCGCTGCGCAGGGCGGCTTCGGCGACGTCCACATTGGCCTGGGCGACCCAGCCGCCGGCCTTCAGGGTGCGGGCGCGGTTAGCGTCAGCCTGAGCCCGTGTCAGCGTGGCTTCGGCGGCGGCGATGGAGGCGCGCTGCTGGGCCACCGATCCGCGCGCCGACGCCTGGGTCTGGGCCGAGTTGGACAGGGCCGCCTGGGCCGAGTGCAGGCTGGCCTCGGCCTGCTCCAGCCGCTGGCGATAGATGCGATCGTCCACCTGGGCCAGCAACTGGCCCTGCTGGACGGTCTGGAAGTCCTGGACCGGCACCTGGACAACATAGCCGTTCACCTGCGGGCTGATGATCGTCACCTGGCCGCGCACATAGGCGTTGTCCGTGCGCTGGATCGCGCCCCGGAAGGGCGGCAACTGCCAGGCGTACAGCACCATCAGCACGCCCAGCAGGGCGACCCCGGCGGCGATGACGGTCCACATGACGTTCTTCTTCGGCGCAGGCGCAACAGCGGCGGGCGCCTGCGGGGCGGCGGGGGAGGATGAGGCGGGGGCGGACGGGGCGGCGTCGGTCATTGTAGGTCTCGGTTCAGTCGGCGGCGGCGACGGCGGCGCTCTGGACCGCAGCGTCTGCATTGTTGTTGGTCTTGGCGTCGCGGCGCGCTTTCCAGCGCGGCCGCAGGTGGATGACGGTCACCCAGGCGGAGCCCAGGGCCGCGATCACGGCGATGACCAGAAAGACGTCGTTGTAGGCCAGCACATTGGCCTGCTGCGTCACCTGGCGACCCAGCAGGACCGCGCCTTCGGCGTTCGCCAGGGCGGGGTCCGTTATTGTCGAGGCATAGGCGCCCGACAGCTGGCGCAGCCGCAAGGCGACCTGCGGGTCCAGCGCCGAAATCCCCGCCGCCAGCTGGTTGGAGTGGTGTTTCTCGCGGATGATCTGGAGCGTTCCGGTCAGGGCCGATCCCGCCAGACCGCCGACGTTCTGAAGCACGCTGAACATGACGATGAAGCTGATCAGGTTCTGCTTGCCCTGGGTCAGCACCTTGACGATGCCGATCATCAGCGCCGGGCCGATGAACATGGCTGAGGCGAAGGCGATCAGGGCCTGGCTGAAATACAGCTGCGCCGGGCGCGTCAGGACCGTCGAATGGCTGTCGATCCAGGCGCCGACCGCGATCAGCGCCAGGGCGATGGCGATCGGCTTGTTCAGCTTCTCCATGTTCAGGGTGAAGGCGCTGACCAGGGTGCCGGCGATCATCGACAGCAGGATGACGACGAACAGGCCGTGAAGCTGATCCGGCCCAAGGCCGACGACGGTCAAGAAGCCCACCGCGCCGGAGGTCTGTTCCGACAACACGATGCGGATCAGCAGGATCGCCCCGAACAGGCGCAGCAGGTCGGGCCCGGTCAGCCAGCGGGTGTTGATCAGCGGGTTCTTGCGATTGTGTTCGACCAGGAAGGCGGCGGTCAGCAGGATGACGGACCCGATCAGGGCCCAGCCGATCCAGGCGGCTTGCGTCCAACAAACGATCCGCCCCAGACCCAGGGCCGCACAAAGCAGGGCTACGCCTGGCGCAAACAGGGCGAAGGTCAAAAAGTCCAGCCGGTCGAACACCCGCAGCCGCTCGGACGGCGGCAGCTTGACCACCTGCACCGCGCCCCAGGCGACCAGGCACAGGCCCAGCTCGAACATGTAGAAGGCGCGCCAGTCGCCCAGCTGCAGCAGGCCGGGCATGACCAGGCGCGAAATCGGCACGGCGAAACTGGCCAGGCCGATGCCGATGATCAGCCCCTTCAGCCGATGCGCCGCCGGAAAGGCCTGGATGATGTAGAGGAAGCCCAGGCTGGAAAGGCCCGCGCCCGCCATGCCGGCGATGGCCCGCACCAGCAGGGTCGATTGATAGTTGTCGACGAACAGGTGGGCCGCGCAGACCAGCACAAAGGCGCCCAGGAAGATCTGCGTGAACAGGCGCAGGCCGTACTGCATCCGGAACTTGACCAGGATCAGGTTCATGCAGGCGTTGGTCATGACGAAGACGACCGGCAGCCAGGCGGCCTCGGTGATCGTGATCCCCAGCGAACCTTGCAGATTCTGGATGTTGGCGGTGACGGCGGCGTTGCCCAGCGATCCGACCATGGCGACCAGCAGGCCGGTCAGGGCGTACTGGATCCGCGTCGGCCAGGAGTGATCGGGCGTTGCGGGCGAGCCGGGCATCATCGGCCGCTCGTGCGGCTTCAGCGTCTCGACATACTGTTCCCAGGGCAGGTGCCAGTTGTTGCGGGCCATCAGCGCGGTTCCCCGCGCGGTCTCAGCCCGTCCAGAACAAGCGCGCGGGTGCGCAGCGACACGGCCTGGCGCTCGGCTTCGTCCGCGCCCTGAAAACCGGCGCCCAGCAGGGTGGCGATCAGACGGATGTCCATCGGCCGCAGATCCTCCCTCACCAAGCCGGCGGCCTGGGCCCGCTTCAGCGGTGCGGCGCCCGCCTCGATCAAGCTCTGCCGCAACGGTGTAAGCGCATCTGGCGACCGCACGTTCCGCACGACCCCGGCCAGTCCCGCATTGCGCACCATGTCCTCGGCCAGACGGTCCAGAAACCAGAAGAAGGTCTGCGGATCATCGCCCTGTTCGGCGGTGCGCCGACCCAGGTCCGCGACATCAGCCTCCAGCACCGCCAGAGCCAGTTCCGTGCGGTCGGCGAAGTGTCGATAAAGGGTGCCGCGCCCCACCCCGGCCCGTTCGGCGATCAGATCCAGGGGTGCATCCAACCCCTGGCTGGCGAAGACCGCGCGCGCGGCCTCCAGCACCGCCGCCCGGTTCAGAGCAGCGTCCTTGCGGATAGGTTTTTCGGCAGGGCGCGTCATGGTGAGGCGCGTAAATGGACACGACTGTCCGTTTTGCAAGGGCGGCTAGAGCGCTTTTTCCAGCACCACGAAATCCAGCTCGGGCTGGGGCGGAGCGACGGGGAAGGGGCGGGTCTCGCCGGTGGGGGCGTAACCGCGTCGTTCATACCAGGCGATCAGCTCGGCCCGGCGGTGGATGACCGTCATTTCCATGCGACGGGCGCCGAAGCGCGCGACCGCTTCGCTTTCGGCGGCCGCGAGCAGACGACGGCCGAGGCCGGACGCCTGCAAGGTCGGCTCGACCGTCAGCATGCCGAGATAGGCCAGGTCGTCGCCGACGCGGGCGACCTGGACGCAGCCGATCAGCGCGCCGTCGCGATGGGCCAGCAGGATGACCCGGTCGGGATCGGCGATCAGGGACGCCAGCTCCGCCGCGCTGGTGCGATCATCGAACAGCAGGTCGGCCTCATGCGTCCAGCCGGCCTTGGCGGTGTCGCCGCGATAGGCGCGCTCGATCAGCGGATGCAGCGCGGCGACGTCATCGGGCGTCGCCGCGCGGATGGCGATCTGCGTCACCGGCTGACGCCCAGCTCCGTCAGCAGATGATCCATCCCATAGACGTCGCGCAGGGCCACGGTGACGGCCTGGGTGGTGACGATCACGCTGCGGTTGGTGTTGCGATCGTAGCCATAGGCGTTGCGCTGGGTCAGGACGGTGGAGTCGAAGTTGGCCCCGATGATCTCGCCCCGGGCGTTGACCGCGGGCGACCCGGACGAACCGCCGATCGTGTCGGTCGAGACAGCCATGTTCATCACCGCGTTCGGATCGATCCGGTCCCTGGCGGCCATCAGCTTGGGCGCGACCTTGAACGGTTCGGCGCCGGTGGCGCGATCCCACAGGCCGGCGAAGGTGGTGAAGGCGCCGAAGCGCTGGCCCGGCACGTCGGAGCCTTCGACCTTGCCATAGGTCAGACGCAGCGTGCCGGTGGCGTCGGGATAGACGGCGTCGCCATAGGCGGCGAAGCGGGCGGCCGCCAGCTGTTCCGACGCGCGGTCAGTCGGGGCCTTGACCTTATTCTCCCATTCCGTGCGGACGGCGCGGGCGTCGGCGTCGATCGACAGCACATACTGGATCATCGGATCGTCCGACGCCTGAACCGCCGCCAGGCCGCCGGTCCACAGGGCGCGACGCACGG
>Ga0308156_1001940_pt1 | contig 20729 bp, 16 predicted proteins | sample PhyAR2_FD_201041 | JGI IMG/M metagenome (GOLD analysis project Ga0308156, IMG submission 201041) | Phyllosphere microbial communities from UC Gill Tract Community Farm, Albany, California, United States - DLSL A.R2 | ecosystem: Host-associated > Plants > Phyllosphere > Unclassified | place: USA... | reverse complement strand
CCTTCGTCGGCATCACTGCCTTGACCCACTTGTACAAGCTGTGGGCCGACACTCCCAGACGGGCTGCAACCTCCGGAACGGGGTAGCCCCGCTCAACGACCTGACGCACTGCTTCTTCCTTGAATTCAGGTGTGTAATGCTGTGTACTCATTCATTTCTCCTATGCTCAAATCATAGGCCAGAAATGTCTACCGGAGTGGGGGAAGTCCAATCATAGGCCAGAAATGTCTACGAGAGTGGGGGAAGTCCAGCGGAGGTTATGCTTAAGAAAAAATTTAAATCAAAGCCTAAGGCGAGCTGCGCGACCCGTTACAAGGCTGAAGTACTAAACGATATCCAATAATAAAAATCGACAGTGGGATTTTGTGTTTCCACAACATTCATCCTGCAGTCGATTTTTTAAACCAATACATTTTCTCAACTATCCTACTCATATTTTTCGTCATCGAGTAAGAGCTAACTTACGGCTCAGCGCTATCAATCGAGCATTTCCATTTGAGCTGGCTCATGTAGTAAGGTCGTTGATCGCTTAAGTCCCTCATTGATAAACGCTAGCTCTGACCTCCTGGGAACTACCAAATCGTCCGAGAAAATAAATACCTCTTTTCCTTTGTATGCTTTGGACGCATTGTATTGCAAGTCATACAAAAACCTCCTTGAACCTTCATAATACCCAAGTATCTCCGGAACACCGTCGTACGAAACAACCCATTTTCGATCTGTCTCAGCACGGATCACTTCGGCGATTCTTTGATGATCTCCTGGAGCATAATGGTTTAGGTACAAGCGATTCGCCTTTTCGAAGTAAGGTGGATCACAATAGATAAGAGTGTTTTCTGGAAGGTTCGCAACCTCATCACGGAAGTATTCCTCCGCATCCAGCCCAGTGATTGTAATAGAGTCTCGTAAAGATGCAATGAGTTCTATCCGGCTTATCAGCTCTTGACGTGGAAACCTTGCGTCGATTTTCCATTGACCGGTTTGCTGAAGGCCGCCGATAACCCCTCCTGACAGCACTCCAGAACGATTGGTCCGATTGAGATAGAAGGCAGCAAAGCCTAAATCATGGAGAGGCACTTCATTTGGGTGCCGTAGAATCTCTCGCTGCCTACGCCACTCATCAACATCAATTGGAATCATTTCAAGGCGCCGGCAAAACGCGTCAGCATCCCCAAGAATTGCCATCCAAAAACCGTATATCGGCAAACTACTATCGTTCAGATGTACATGCCCAACTGTTCCATTCACTAGCAACTCTATTGCCACGCCTGCGCCACCGGCATAAGGCTCAACATAATGACCGCCTTCAAGACCATTCGACTGTATGATTTCACGTATGAATGGAGCAAGCTTTTGCTTGCCGCCAGGATAACGCAAAGGCGTTCGATACCGAGCTGCCATATTATTTGTTCATCTCTTCTAATAATGGAAAGACGCGCGCGAATGCAACGGGTATTTGAGTTGAATCGCTGATATAACGAAGATTATGGACAAGCTGATTCATTGCTGTAATCGAAAGAATTCCATCGTGAATCGCAAGCTCCTCCATTGGCCCATGAAGCTTTTTCAACATCTGCATATCTTTCTTTTGTTGGGTCAGATGATCTACGATCTTTCTTAGCGAATCCACCAAAGATAAGTCTCTATTCTTTTTGTGATCATAAAGAGATATCGAATGCTGATTAGCATAGGCTTTGGCTGACAGCTCGAAAAGTGAACGCAAAAGAAAACAGAATGCAGTTGGATGTGTTTCCAAATTCAGCTTATACGCTTCGATCTTAAGAGACTGAATTTTGCCACTATCATTGCCGTAAACCTTAAGATTCTTCAATGCGCGCTTCACAGCACGTGGATCTTCAAGCGGAACCGCACTGACCTTACGACGTTTCTTCGTCTCAACATCATTTGCATCCGCATTGTCCCCAGTGTTCGCTGGTTCTTCGTTAGAGCCATTCTGATCCGCAGCAGCCTCAGCCGCCTCTACACCTTTAACCCTTGGGGCGTCGTCGCTTTGTGTCTCTGGACCATCGGTTTGCGCACTTGACTCATTAGGGTGGGCTGTCTTGGCTTCAGCATCATCTTGCTTTTGTTGGGCGCTCCCTACATGGTCTTCGGAAGAGCCGTTCTTTTCGTCCTTGCTGGCGCCAGGATTCGCTTGCGCTGACAAATCGGCATTCGGTTCGTTAGCGCCAGCAGCGGAAGAGGTGTACGAAGAACCTTGAGAAGGAGAAGTGGCACTAGCGGACGATTGTGTGTCGTCCTGTACTGGAATGCCAAACTTAACAAACCAGTTGTCATTTCCCCTGATCACTGGGAACCCAACTGAACGGCGTCCAATCGCCAAAATAATCTGGCCCAGTGCAGCGTGATAACTTACGCTAGGATACCGGTCTGCTAAATCTCTCACCGACGAACACCCCAAACGTGGCGCCAGTCGCTTCAATGCTTCTTCCAACACCGAGATAGCGTACTGCCCCTCCCACCTGAGCTTTTGATCTTCAGACAGTTCTGTACTCGCCTGCAGAAAATTTTCGAGCAAATCTAACTCGGGTTCGCTACCGCCATTCTTGTCTCGGTTATGCCGAGCACGCGCTATCGATTCCCAGTTGTCGCGGCCTGCCTTGTCGTTTTTTCCGTGAATTCGGCTGATTACACGATCCACAAGGTCTGTATCGACCTCATCATACACGGAGCAAGGCACCGCACTGTTTGCAGCCTTCCAGTCAACGGTCAGCGAAGCAATCTTTGTGCGCGTTCCTTCAGGTACCTCAAGGGACTCTTGTGTTAAAAGCCCGTTCAGTAACTTCAGTACCGCAACGCGACGGTTGCCTTCCATAACAACTTTCTTACCGCCCTGGATAAGGACTATGATGTTCTCGTTTGGAAGGTAGCCATCCTCAATAAGACTATCCATCAAAGCCCAGAACCTTGTCGGGCTAGTGGCAATCATCGCCTTGACGGCGCTGACCTCATCAGGCTGAGGCGTCGAACGATAGTTATTAAGGTCCAGACTCAGCTCAGAGACCGGAACAGCCGTTGTTTGCATAATTTCCCACAGTCTTAAAAAAACACAATATATCCTGTGAGAATTATATAGATGCGAGTCCAACAATGGAGAAATTGTTCAGGCGGACCGTTCGGAATTGGGAAACTCGCTACAAGTAACCCATGTGAGGCTTAGACGCTACTCGACGATCTGGATTTTTTCGCAGAATTGATGTGGCCGGCAGCCTTTACGTTGCCCTTAAATTACACGAGGGACGGGCTTACCGAATAGGTTAGAGAACCTAGCTCATCGCATGATGCGCACAAGGCGCTTAGAAGATTTTGACGGAGCTTGTCGCCCATCTTCTAAGTCCTTGATTTTATTGGTAGGCCTCCCCAGAGTCGAACTGGGCACCAACGGATTATGAGTCCGCTGCTCTAACCAAGCATGAGCTAGAGGCCCGAAACCTGTACTGCGTGCAGCGCTAAAAACACGCCACTTCAGGCATCCGACACCAAAGTGCCGATTACCCAAAGTGGCGAGAGCATATTGCTTTTAACCCAGGTACGTCAAGCCTCAACCGCCACTGTTACCTTCCAGGAAGCTCTTCAGCTTGTCCGAACGCGACGGGTGGCGCAGCTTGCGCAGGGCCTTGGCTTCGATCTGGCGGATGCGCTCGCGGGTCACGTCGAACTGCTTGCCGACCTCTTCCAGCGTGTGGTCGGTCGACATTTCGATGCCGAAGCGCATGCGCAGCACCTTGGCTTCGCGCGGGGTCAGCGAATCGAGCACGTCCTTCACGACACCGCGCATCGAGGCGTGCAGCGCGGCGTCCGAAGGCGCCAGCGTGTTGTTGTCCTCGATGAAGTCGCCCAGATGGGAATCGTCATCGTCGCCGATCGGCGTTTCCATCGAGATCGGCTCTTTCGCGATCTTCATGATCTTCCGGATTTTATCTTCCGGCATTTCCATCTTGACCGCGAGGGTTGCCGGATCGGGCTCGGCGCCGGTCTCCTGCAGGATCTGGCGCGAGATCCGGTTCATCTTGTTGATCGTTTCGATCATGTGCACCGGAATACGGATCGTGCGCGCCTGGTCCGCGATCGAGCGGGTGATGGCCTGGCGGATCCACCACGTCGCATAGGTCGAGAACTTGTAACCGCGACGGTATTCGAACTTGTCCACCGCCTTCATCAAGCCGATGTTGCCTTCCTGGATCAGGTCGAGGAATTGCAGGCCGCGGTTGGTGTACTTCTTCGCGATCGAGATCACCAGGCGCAGGTTGGCCTCGGTCATTTCGCGCTTGGCCTTGCGCGCCTTCATTTCACCGGCCGCCATCTGGCGGTTGATGTTGCGCAGGTCCGGCAGCGGCAGCACGACGCGGGCCTGCAGGTCGATCAGGCGTTGCTGCAGTTCCTTGATCGTCGGGATGTTGCGGCCGAGGATGGCACTGTAGGCGTGGCCGGCATTGACTTCGCCGTCGACCCATTCCAGGTTGGTCTCGTTGCCAGGGAAGACCTTGATGAAGTGGGCGCGCGGCATGCCGCAGCGGTTTACGGCCACGTCCAGGATCTGCTTCTCGATGTGGCGCACTTCGTCGACCTGGCCGCGCAGCGTGTCGCACAGTTTTTCGACGACTTTCGCGGTGAAGCGGATGCCCAGCAGTTCGTTCGAGATCGCGTCCTGGGCCTTGACGTAGGCGTCGGAATTGTAGCCCTGCTTCTCGTAGGCCTTGCGCATCTTGTCGAATTGCTGGCCGATGAAGGTGAACTTTTCCAGGGCGGAGGTTTTCAACTGCTCGAGCTGCTCGGCCGAGTAGCCGGCGGCGCCGGAAGCGGCGTTGCCCTCTTCTTCCTCTTCCTCTTCTTCCTCGTCGTCTTCGTCATCCTCGTCGTCGTCGGACTCGGTGGCCGTCGGGGCGACCGCGGTCGGCGAGGTTTCCTCGGCCGACTCCTCGTCGACCAGGCCGTCGACGATTTCGTCGATCTTGATCTCGTCGTTCTCGATGCGGCGGGCGGCGTCGATGATTTCGTCGATCGTCACCGGGCAGGCCGAGATCGCCTGTATCATGTCGCGCAGGCCGTCCTCGATGCGCTTGGCGATTTCGATCTCGCCTTCGCGGGTCAGCAGCTCGACCGAGCCCATTTCGCGCATGTACATGCGCACCGGGTCGGTGGTGCGGCCGAAGTCGGAGTCGACCGTCGACAGCGCGGCCTCGGCGGCGGCTTCGGCTTCGTCGTCGCTGGTGACGGTGGCGACGTTATCGGACAGCAGCAGGGTTTCGGCATCGGGCGCATGCTCGTAGACGGCAATGCCCATGTCGTTGAAGGTTCCGATGATCCCTTCGATCGCTTCCGGGTCGACGATGTTGTCCGGCAGGTGGTCGTTGATCTCGGAATACGTGAGGAAGCCGCGCTCCTTGCCCGACTTGATCAGGGCCTTGAGCTTCTGGCGGCGGATTTCGAGTTCTTCCTCGCTGGCCTCGGTGTCGGACGAGAATGCGTCTTTCAGCAAGGCCTTTTCCTTGGCCTTGCGATCCTTGGCCTTGGCCTTGTCGACCGCCTTCAGTTCGGCGCGCTCGACCGCGTTCAGTGCGGCGACTTCGTCGTTCTCGGGCGTGAATTCCTTGGGCTTGCGGCCACGGCGTCCCGGTACTTTGACGGACGGCAGCACATAGCCCGACGTGTCGATCGCGGCAAGGGCTTCCGCGTCGGTGGTCTGGCTGACAGGCGCAACACCCGCGACGCGGGCTTCCGCCTTGTCTTGCGAATTGTCCGCCTTGGCGGACATCCTGGTGGATTTGGTAGCCACGTTGGTTTCGGGTTTCTTGGTTGGCACAGGCGCTTTCGAAGTCACAAACGACCACTTTACGATGGTTAAAGATAAATTTTTGTTACCTTACATCATACGCTGCAGGCACAAATTTGTTGCCCCACTAACTGAACCTCAACGCCCGGTTCGAACGAAAAGTCGTTTCAAAGCTTGCAATAGTTAGCGTTTTATTATAGCACGCGTGTCCACACTTTCCAGTCGAGAACACCCCTGTCGTGGCATCGGCCCGTCAGGCGAATTTCGCGGGGGTGTCGTTCGCGGCTTCCCGCATCAAGAGGTCCTGCTGGGCCGTGATTTCACGATAGCGGGCACTCACCTGATCTGGGGTCAGTCCAGACGAAAACAACTGGTTCAACTCCTGTTTTAAGACATCCATCTTGATTTGTCTCACAGCGCTGGTGATCCAAACGCGGTCTTGATCGATATCAGATTCGGGCTCCGAGGCGATCTCGGAAATCAAGCGGTCGTACTCGGTGCTCGACTCTTTCAACTGCTGGGACAAGGCGGCGAAGGTCCCGTTCGCACCCAGCGCCTGGGCCATGTCGACCAGCTGGCGCAGGCGCTCGCCGGCTTCGCCGCCGAAGTGGTCGAAGGCGCGCCGCGCGGCATCGTCGAGGTCGAGCGACAGCGAGGGATGGCCGACCAGGATGCGCATCAATTGCAATTCCAGCCCGACCGGCTCCGGCCGGCCCTTGCGCGGCGGCGCCACGCGCGCGACCGATACCGGCTTGGACAACTCGAACAACGCTTCGATCTCCGCCGGGGTTGACTCCGTCAGGTTGGCCAAACCGCGCACGATCTGCAGGCGCAGCGCCGACGGCGCCATCGACTGCAGCAGCGGCTTGGCGTCGAACTGGACGTGGGCGCGCCCTTCCGGCGTGTCGAGGTCGTGCTCGGTGGTGACTTCGCGCAGCAGGAATTGCGACAGCGGCATCGCTTCGTTGATTTCCTGGGCAAACGCCTCGGCGCCGAACTCGCGCACGTAACTGTCCGGATCGTGTTCCTGCGGCAGGAACAGGAACTGGATGGTCTTGCTGTCCGACACCTGCGGCAGACAGGCTTCCAGCGCGCGCCGGGCGGCGCGGCGGCCGGCCTTGTCGCCGTCGAAGCTGAAGATCACGTTGTCGGTCTGGCGCAGCAGTTTTTGCACGTGGGTGCTGGTGCAGGCCGTGCCGAGGGTCGCCACCGCCTGCGGAAAGCCGAGCTGGGCCAGCGCAACCACGTCCATGTAGCCTTCCGTCACCAGCACGTAGCCGGCGTCGCGGATCGCCTGGCGCGCCTCGAACAGGCCGTACAGTTCCTGCCCCTTGTTGAAGAGCGGGGTTTCCGGCGAGTTCAGGTATTTCGGTTCGCCGCCATCCATCACCCGTCCGCCAAAACCGATCACCTGGCCCTTGCTGTTACGGATCGGGAACATCACGCGTTCGCGGAAGCGGTCGTAGCGCTTCTTGTTGCCGCCATCCTCGTCCACGCGGTCGATCACCAGGCCGGATTCGACCAGGGCCAGCGCCTCGTAATCCTGGAACACCGAACGCAGGCTGTCCCAGCCGGACGGCGCGTAACCCAGGCCGAAGCGCGCCGCCACCTCGCCGGTCAGGCCGCGGCCTTTCAGGTAGGCGATCGCGGCCGGCGCCTGGCGCAGCTGGGCGCGGTAATAGTCACAGGCCTGGTTCAGGGCGTCGGTCATGGCCAGCGATTGCGCCTGCTGGGCGGCGCGCTGTAGCGGTGGAATTTTGTCATCGGCTTCGGGCACGATCATGCCTACGCTTTGTGACAGGTCCTTGACCGCGTCCACGAAACCCATGCCCGAGTATTCGATCAGGAAGCCGATCGCGGTACCGTGGGCGCCGCAGCCGAAGCAGTGGTAGAACTGCTTGGTCGGGCTGACGGTGAAACTGGGGGATTTCTCGTTGTGGAAGGGGCACAGCCCCATGTAGTTGGCGCCGCCCTTCTTGAGCTGGACGTAACGCCCGACCACGTCGACGATGTCGACGCGGTTGAGCAAGTCGGTAATGAATGATTGCGGAATCACTTGTCAGGTCGCTTCAAAATGGCCATAACGTCGTTACAGGTCCTTGCCGTACTCCAGCACTGTCTTCGTCGCCGCGCCTGGTTCTGGCCATTTTGAAGCGACCTCCAACAGTGTGTTGTCCAAGGTCAGACTATACCGCAGGGTTCGCTACCGATTGATTTTCAACAAGGTAGCGAAGATGCCGGCGCCACGGCCACGACAACGTGTGGCGCCAGCAACGTTCAAGGCATCGAGCGCCCCATCAGGCGCCGGTGAGCGCCTTCTTGACCTGGGCGGACACGGCCGTCATGTCGGCGCGGCCGGCCAGTTTCGGCTTCAGGATGCCCATGACCTTGCCCATGTCCTGCGGTCCCGATGCACCGGAGGCGGCCACGGCGGCGGCGACTTCGGCGGCGACTTCCTCGTCCGACAGGCCGGCCGGCATATAAGCCGTCAGCACGGCCAGTTCGGCCTTTTCGATCTCGGCCAGGTCGGCACGGCCGCCGGCCTCGAACTGGGTGATCGAATCCTTGCGCTGCTTGATCATCTTTTCGACGATGGCGACGGTCTGGGCGTCGTCCAGCTCGATGCGTTCGTCGACTTCCTTGCGCTTGATTTCGGCAAGGATGAGGCGGATGGTGGCCAGCCTGCCGGCTTCCTTGGCGCGCATCGCGGTTTTCATGTCGTCGGTGATCTGGGTTTTCAAGCTCATGGATTCTTTCTCCGTGTTATTCTGGAAATGCAAAAGGCAAAACCCGCTGCGGAAAGGTCCGGAGCGGGCTTCGTCATATTCAGGCCTGCAATCCGCGACTGGCATTGTAGCCGTCGCCGGATAGGCGTCTGAACCGAATTAGTACAGTTTCTTCGGCAGTTGCTGGCTGCGGATGCGCTTGTAGTGACGCTTCACGGCAGCTGCCAGCTTGCGCTTGCGCTCTGCAGTCGGCTTTTCGTAGAACTCGCGTGCGCGCAGTTCGGTCAGCAGACCGGTTTTTTCGATAGTGCGCTTGAAGCGACGCATAGCGACTTCGAACGGCTCGTTTTCTTTAAGGCGGATAGTGGTCATGTAAAAATGAAACCGTTGGATTTAGGGAAGAACAAGATTCTAACAGCTTTTCAAGTTCTGTAAAAGGTTTTTGGCCGCTGTGCTTCCTTAGCAACAGATGTCAAGGGGTGCCGCGTTCACTCGATGCCGCAGCCGGCGGCCACGCCGGAAGCCCAGGCCCACTGGAAATTGTAGCCGCCCAGCCAGCCGGTCACGTCGACCGTCTCGCCGACGAAATACAGGCCGGGCACTTTGTTCGCCATCATGGTTTGCTGCGACAGCTCGCGCGTATCGACCCCGCCCAGCGTCACCTCGGCCTTGCGGTAGCCTTCGGAACCGGTCGGCACGATGGCCCAGCGGTTGATCGCGTCGCCCAGCTTGCGCAATTTTGCATCGGCCATGTCCGCCAGGCGCGCATCGGGCGCGAAGCCGTTCGCGACCAGCAGGCCCTCGGCCAGGCGCGCTGGTAGCCACTGCGACAAGATATTGCCCAGCTGTTTTTTGAGCGTCGTTTTTGCTGCGATCAATTCCTCAGCAACGTCCATTTCCGGCAACAGGTTGAGCACGATCGGGGTGCCCGGGTGCCAGTAGCTGGAGATTTGCAGGATGGCCGGGCCGGACAGGCCGCGGTGGGTGAACAACAGGTCTTCGCGGAAATAACCGTATTTGCCGCCCTTCCCTTTTTTCGATCCCGTTTCGACGTCGACTTCGAGCGCGATGCCGGCCAGCGGCACGAAGGGCTGCCAGCTGGGGCCGTCGAAGGTCAGCGGCACCAGGCCGGGGCGGGTGTCGACGACCTTCAGGTCGAACTGCTTCGCGATGCGGTAGCCGAGGTCGGTGGCCCCGATCTTCGGGATCGACAGCCCCCCGGTGGCGACGACGACACTGCTGGCCAGAATGGGTTCGCCGTCGGTTTCGATGCGGAACAAGGCGCCGTCCTTCTCCACGCCGTTCACCTTGCACGGCATGCGCCAGCTGACGCTGCCGGCGTCGCATTCGGCCTTCAGCATGCGGATGATCTGTTCGGCCGAGTCGTCGCAGAACAGCTGGCCGCGGTGCTTCTCGTGGTAGGCGATGCGGTGCTTCTTGACCAGGGCCAGGAAATCCTGCGCCGTGTAGCGCGACAGCGCGCTGCGGCAGAAGTGCGGATTCTCGGACAAAAAGTTTTGCGGACCGGCGTTGATGTTGGTGAAATTGCAGCGGCCGCCACCCGAGATGCGGATCTTTTCGGCCAGCTTGCCGGCGTGATCGATGAGGACGACGCGCTTGCCGCGGCCTGCCGCCGTCGCGGCGCACATCATGCCGGCGGCGCCGGCGCCGATCACGGCGACATCGTATTGTTTTGCCATGCTGCTGGGTTCCTGCTGCACAAAACCCGTCATTGTATACCCTGGATGTGCAGAGCAACATGACGCAATGTTCGCGCGGACATCGCGCGTGGATATCACTTATATGCTACCCGCACCTACCAGCAATGTATCAACCGCAGGACGCGGGGCGTCAGCCGGCGGTGCGTAACTGTCGGGCAACCTGCACGCAATGGGCGACCTGGGCCGCGATCGGCGGCGGCACCGGCTGTTCGCCGCGCAGGGCGCGCGCGATCCAGTCGGCGGTGGCGGCGGCATCGCGGCCTTCGGGGGCCGGGGCCAGGCTGTCGGCCGGGGCGTCGCGCTCGACGATCAGGCGCTGCTCGCCCGCATGGAACCAGTCGATCTGCTGGGCGCGGTTGGCATTGGCGACGGTTTCGCCTTCGGTGCCGCGCATCAGGAAGGCGTCGCCCCGCGCGTGCGGGGCGGCCTTGCCGAAGTATTCGGTCAGCATCGACAAGTATTCCGGGTGGGTGTAGGACACCAGGCGCAGCGCCGGGCCGTCGAAGGGTTGCAGGATCTTGACCAGGGTGTGGGTCGAATTGCGCACGCCGAGGATGCGGCGCAGCGACAGCTGGTGCGCCATGTGCGGCGCCAGGCGCTCGATCGGCATGAAGCAGGGTCTGCCGACTGCAAAGGCGTCGAGCATGTCGGCAGTGGAGCCGGTCGGGCCGATGCCCAGCTCGGCGAAGATCTCGGAGGTCGTTACGCGGCCCGGGTCCTGCTGAACGCCGTGCACCAGCACCGGCACGCCCTCGCGCGCCAGCAGCAGCGCCAGCAGCGGGGTCAGGTTGGCCAGCTTGCGCGCGCCGTTGTAGCTCGGAATCAAGACCGGGGCGAAGCCGCCTTCGGGCACCGGCAGCGGCGCGAACGAGGCTTCGGCGGCATCCATGAAGCCGGCGATCTCCTCGACGGATTCGCCCTTGATGCGCATGGCCAGCAGGATGCCGCCCAGCTCCAGGTCGGACACCCGGCCGTCCAGCATGGCGCCGTACAGCAGCCTGGCGTCGTCGCGCGACATGCTGCGCGCGCCTTTGACGCCGCGCCCGATTTCCTTGATGAAGCGAGCGGCCGGAAATGGTTCCAGCAGCGCTTCGGTATTGGTTGGCAGATTCGTTTCCATGGACAGAAGGATACCACCGAGCCCCGCCGCCGGCGTGCGATGCTTCTTGTTGCTGCAAGGCAAATTACCTGCGAATTTTTTGCGCAGCCCCCTGCAGGGCGCCCGATTTCCGGCTAGACTGGTCAGTCCCTCAGGAAAGAAACTCATGCCATGCTGATCACGCCCGATATCGAAAATACCAATGTCACCTCGTTCGCGACGATGCCGTCGCCGGTCGAGCTGCATCAAAAACTGCCGCTGACCGACAAGGCCTTCACCACCGTGATGAAGGGCCGCGAGACGCTGCGCAACATCCTCGACCGCAAGGACAAGCGCCTGTTCGTCGTCGTCGGCCCCTGCTCGATCCACGACCCGGTCGCCGGCCTGGACTATGCGCGCCGCCTGAAGGCGCTGCAGGCCGAAGTCGCCGACACGATGGTGCTGGTGATGCGCGTGTATTTCGAAAAACCGCGTACCACCACCGGCTGGAAGGGCTATATCAACGATCCGTTCATGGACGATTCGTTCCGCGTCGACGTCGGCATGGAGCGCGCGCGCCAGTTCCTGCTGGACGTGTGCGAACTCGGCCTGCCGACCGCCACCGAGGCGCTGGATCCGATCTCGCCGCAATACCTGGGCGACCTGATCGCCTGGACCGCGATCGGCGCCAGGACCACCGAATCGCAGACCCACCGCGAGATGTCGTCGGGCCTGTCGACCCCGGTCGGCTTCAAGAACGGCACCGACGGCGACGTCGAGATCGCCATCAACGCCGTGCTGTCCTCGTCCAGTCCGCACGCCTTCCTGGGCATCAACGACCAGGGCACGGTGTCGATCGTGCGCACCAGCGGCAACGCCTACGGCCACGTGGTGCTGCGCGGCGGCGGCGGGCGCCCGAACTACGATTCGGTGTCGGTCGCCATCGCCGAGCAGGCGCTGACCAAGGCCAGGCTGCCGGCCAACCTGGTGGTCGACTGCTCGCACGCCAACAGCTACAAGAAGCCGGAGCTGCAGCCGCTGGTGATGTCGGACGTGATCCAGCAGATCCGCCACGGCAACCGCTCGCTGGTGGGCGTGATGATCGAATCGAACATCGTCAGCGGCAACCAGCCGATTCCCTCCGACCTGGCACAACTGAAGTATGGCTGCTCGGTGACCGACGGCTGCATCGGGTGGGAAGATACCGAGGCGATGCTGCGCGGCGCGCACCAGGAACTGCTGCAACGACCATAATCCACACAAGTTGACCCGTCGCCCCTGCCTGCGCAGGGGCGACGTCGCGTATCATCCACCTAACCCAGCCACCTGCTTTACAATGGCGGATTGCATCTCGCATCCACCTTCTCTTTCCTGCTTCCCATGATTGTCCTCGGCGTCGAATCCTCCTGCGATGAAACCGGCCTGGCTCTGTACGACACCGAGCGCGGCCTGCTGTCCCATGCCCTGCATTCGCAGGTGGCGATGCATGAGGAGTACGGCGGCGTGGTGCCGGAACTGGCCTCGCGCGACCACATCCGGCGCGCCCTGCCCCTGCTCGAGCAGGCGCTCGACAAGGCGGGCGTGACCAAGCAGGACATCGATGCCATCGCCTACACCCAGGGACCGGGCCTGGCCGGGGCGCTGCTGGTCGGCTCCTCGGTCGCGTGCAGCCTCGGGCTGGCGCTCGACAAACCGGTGCTGGGCGTGCACCACCTGGAAGGCCACCTGCTGTCGCCGCTGCTGGCCAGCGAGCGCCCCGCGTTCCCCTTCATCGCGCTGCTGGTCTCGGGCGGCCATACCCAGCTGATGCGGGTCGACGGCGTCGGCCGCTACACGCTGCTGGGCGAGACCCTCGACGATGCCGCCGGCGAGGCCTTCGACAAATCCGCCAAGCTGCTCGGCCTGGGCTACCCGGGCGGGCCGGCGATTTCGCGCATGGCCGAATTCGGCGATCCGGAGGCGTACAAACTGCCGCGTCCGATGCTGCATTCGAAAGATTTCAACTTCAGTTTTTCCGGCCTGAAGACCGCCGTGCTGACCGTGGTGAAGAACCACGAAGGCGGCATGGCCAACATCTGCGAGCAGGACAAGGCGAACATCGCGCGCGGCTTCGTCGACGCCATCGTCGACGTGCTGACCGCGAAATGCGTATCGGCCCTCAAGCACACCGGCCTGAAGCGGCTGGTGATCGCCGGCGGCGTCGGCGCCAACCGCCAGCTGCGCGCGTCGCTGGATGCCGCGGCGGCCAAGAAAAAGTTCAAGGTCTATTATCCGGAGCTGGAATTCTGCACCGACAACGGCGCGATGATCGCCTTTGCCGGCGCGCTGCGTTTGCAGATCAACCCGGATGCGGCGCAGCGCGAGTACGGCTTCAACGTGCGTCCGCGCTGGCCGCTGGACGAGATCCAGCCGGCATGAAACAGGCCCGCTAGCCTGAACTTGCAACGTTGACATCGATCCTACCGTGTGACCGCCCCTGTCCAAAGGATGGCAATATCGGGCAGTTGAGTTTTACGGAGGTGATGCATGCGCGTAGTAAGCTGGAATATTCACTGGGGCTGTGGGAAGGACGGGCGCATCCGCATCCACGCTATCATCGATGTACTGCGTAAGCTGAATCCCGACGTGATCTGCCTGCAGGAAGTGGCAGCCAACCATCCCGAGCTGGAAGGCAGTGCCACCGCCAGCCAGTTCAAGCAGCTGGCCGGTGCCTTCGGCGGCTATCACATGATCGACCAGGCGCCGAGCGAAATCTACAAGAACAACCTGCCGCGCCAGTTCGGCAATATCCTGCTGTCCAAGTACCGCATTACCCAGGCCCAGCGCCACGTGCTGCCGTGGCCGGCCGATCCCGAGCATCTGTCCGGCATGCCGCGCGGGATGATCGAAACCGTGCTGGAAGCGCCCGGCGGCAAGCTGCGCGTGCTGACCACGCATCTCGAATACTATTCGCCCTTGCAGCGCCGGGCCCAGGTGCGCCGCATCCGCGAGCTGCACCGCGAAGCCTGCGCCCGCGCCCGCATCTACCAGCCCGAGACGGCGCTCGATCCGCCCTTCCAGCTGGGCTTCCGTCCGGGCAGCGCGATCTTTTGCGGCGACTTCAATTTCTTTCCGGACTCCGAGGATTACCAGGAACTGCTCGCTCCCGCGGAGCCCGAGTCGCTGCGGCTGCTGGACGCCTGGCGCATCCGCCACGGCGACATGGCGCGCGCGCCGACCGCCGGACTGCACGGTTACCCGTGGCCGGACAAGCCGGATTGCTACGATTATTTCTTTGTCACCGAGGACCTGGCGGCGCGTGTCGCCGAGGTCAACGTCCAGTCCGAGACCTCGGTCTCGGACCACCAGCCGATCGTGCTCGACCTCGGTTAAGCCATCGCTTCTTCACGGGCAATCTTGCGCAGGGCTTGCTCGAACACCTCGGGCGGCTGCCCGCCCGAGATCAGGTGGCGTTCGTTGACGACGATCGCCGGGACCGAGCGGATGCCGGCGCGCTGCCAGTAGTATTCGGCCTGGCGCACCTCGTCGGCGTAGGCAGTCGACGCCAGCACCTGGCGCGCCGCGTCCTGGTCGAGACCGACCTCGCCCGCCACGCGCAGCAGCACGTCGATCGCGCCCGGATTCTCGCCCTTCGTGAAATACGCCTCGAACAGCTTTTCCTTGAGCGCCTTCTGGCTGCCCTGGCCTTCGGCCCAGTGCAGCAGGCGGTGCGCATCGAAGGTGTTGTAGATGCGGCCGCGCTTGTCCATGTCGAAGGTAAAGCCGAGGTCGGCGCCGCGCTGGCGGATCATCTCGCGCGACTTGTCCTGCTGCTCCTGGGTCGAACCGTATTTTTCCGCGATGTGCTCGAAAATGTCCTGCCCTTCCGCCGGCATGCCCGGATTCAGCTCGAAGGGCTGGAAATGCATGTCGACCTCGAGTTCGTCGCGCAGGTTCGCCAACGCCTTCTCCAGCGACTTCAGGCCAATCACGCACCACGGGCATGACACATCCGATACAAAATCGATTCTCATCTGCTGACTCACGACTCACCACCTTCCGATTATTACATTGGTAATGCGTATGGTGACACATTGGCGCAAAGCCGGCAGCGCGCATGCCGAAATACCGAAAATGCGGAAACCATGACATTCCGGCCCGCATTTTCATCCGGGGTCAGAGCACGATTTCAGCAAATCCGGGGTCAGAGCACTTGGCGAGGAAACAGCCTTCCAGCAGCTTATCGCATGGGCAAACGGCGCCGTGCCTTTCATACGCGATCAGGCGGCCACAAATGTGACTCGGGGCCATTGCACTTTGAAGTGCTCTGACCCCGAACTTGTGCCCTGACCCCGAACGAAGGATTATTTTTTGCGGACAGTGGTTTTAGCGGCGGCAGCGGATTTGCCGCCGATGCGCGATTCCTTGCCGGCGATCAGGTTGGCGATGTTGCTGCCGTGGCGGTACAGCAGCAGTGCGCTCATGGCGATCACGGCGAACAGTTTTTCGTCGGCGCCGAACAGCAGGCCGTAGTAGAACGGCGCGAACACCGCGGCCACCAGTGCCGCCAGCGAGGAGTAGCGGAAGGCATAGGCCACCACCAGCCAGGTGACCAGGGTCGCCAGGCCGAGCCAGGGGTTCAGGCCGAGCAGCACGCCGAGCGCGGTGGCCACGCCCTTGCCGCCGACGAAGCGGAAGAATACCGGCCACAGGTGGCCGAGGAAGACGGCGATCGCCACCAGGGCCACGCCGCCGTCCTCGACGCCGAACCGTTCGCCGTAGCGGATCGCCAGCCACACCGCCAGCCAGCCCTTGGCGCAGTCGCCGACCAGGGTCGCGATCGCGGCCTTCTTGCTACCGCTGCGCAGCACGTTGGTGGCGCCCGGGTTCTTCGAACCGTAGGTGCGCGGGTCGGACAGGCCGAAGGCCCGGCTCGCCACGACGGCGAAGGAAATCGAGCCGATCAGGTAGGCTGCGATGGTGAAGATGATTGTATACATGTGTCTCTTTCTTTATCCCGATGCCGGCCAGGCCGGCGCGTGACTATACACTATGGGTCATGCGCGGCGGCAAGCCCTTACTCGGCCAACGCACAATGCACCGGCCGCGCCTTCAACACCTCCACCAGCACCCGCGGCGAGATGCCGACCAGGAAACCGCGGCGGCCGCCGTTGATGTAGATCTTGTCGAGCTGGAGGATGGATTCTTCCACATACACCGGCATCGCCTTGCGGATGCCGAACGGCGAGGTGCCACCCACCAGGTAGCCCGAATGGCGCTGCGCCACCTCGGGCTTGCATGGCTCGACCGACTTGCAGGGAATCGCGCGCGCCAGGTTCTTGGTCGACACCTTGCAGTCGCCATGCATCAGCACGATCAGCGGGCGCGCCGTCTCGTCCTGCATCACGAGGGTCTTCACGACCTCGTGTTCGGGCACGCCCAGCGCGCGCGAGGAGACCGCGGTGCCGCCGTGTTCCTCGTAGTCGTAGGGGTGCTCGGAAAAAGACACGCCGTGCTTGCGCAGGCGCTGAGTAGCGGGCGTTTCGGAGATGTGCTCTTTCTTGGCCATGCGTGTTACGCTAAAAGCAAACGGAGGAGTTGCTTATTATGCAGCAAGAAATTCGCTTTGCCACCTTCAATGTCTACAACCTGGCCCCGGCGGGCGCCCGGCTGTACGATAACCTGGCGCCGACCACGCCGGAACAGGTCGAAGCGAAGATCGACTGGACCGCACGCCAGATCGACATGCTGGATGCCGACATCATCGGCTTCCAGGAAGTGTTCTCGCAGGTCACGCTGGCCGAAGTGCTGTCGCGCACGCGGCGCTACCGCGAAGCGCTGCATATCGGCTTCGATCCCGACCCCGGCGCCGACAAGCTGACCCCGAGCGTGGCGCTGGTCTCGCGCCTGCCGCTGGCGGCGGCGCCGGAGCCGATTCCCTATTTCCCGCCCGGGATCGCGATGCCGCCCGGGAACCGCGACCCCGAGCGCTTCACCCGCGCGCCCCTGCACGCGGCGATCGAGATCGCACCCGGGCTGGTGACCGACGTGCTGGTGGTGCACCTGAAATCGCGCCGCCCCGACTACCGCACCGGCGACAGCGGCGACGATCCGCAACTGTTCGCGCTGGCGTCGCTGCGCTCGCTGATCCGGCGCGGCACCGAAGCCGCCGCCCTGCGCGTCATCCTGTCCCGCCTCGGCCAGGAGCGCCATCGGCCGCGCGTGGTGCTGGGCGACTTCAACGACGTCGCCGACGCCGTCACCACCGGCATCGTGCTCGGCATCGGCGGCCCCGCCGGCGACCGCCTGTACGACGCCTGCAGCCTGCAGCGGCGCCAGGACCGGGTACGCCACGTGGGGTTCTCGAACCTGCACGAGGGCCAGTACACGACCATCGACCACATCCTGGTGTCGGGGGAATTCAATGCCGGGCTGCCGGGGGCGCTGGGCGAGATCGTGGACGTGGTCTACCTGAACGACCATCTGGACCTCGGCTTGCCGGAAGCGTCGGACCACGGGCAGGTGCTGGCGCGCCTGCGCCTGTCCGGGCGGCACGGCGAGCCGGACGGCGACGGCTGAGCGCCCGCCCCTCCCTTTTCGCCGTTCAGCGCCGGTTTTCCACCGCCCGTCGCATTCCGATAGCTGTTCGTCATCGTCTTTCCTACCATGCCGCCATGCGCCTGGCCCTCCCCGCGCCGCGCCGACCAGAAAACGCCATGAAGATCGAGACCCTGAACCTGACGCCGCTACAGCCGACACCACCGGCACCGCCCCGCAAACGCCGCCGCGTCGTCCTCGGCCTGGCGCTGGCGGCCATGCTTGCCGCCGCCGGCTACGCGGTCCTGCACCACGACACGGCGCCGGCCCGGCCCGCTCCCGCCAAGGCGGAACAGGCGCCGGTGCACGAACTGTCGCAGCGCGACATCGCCGTGGTCGAGGCGCGCCCGCTGGCCCTCACCCTGCCCCTGTCCGGCTCGCTCACGCCGCTGGCCCAGGCCACGGTGAAATCGAAGGTGTCGGGCGTGGTGCTGGCCACCACGGTGCAGGAAGGGATGAACGTGGCGGCCGGCCAGGTCATCGCGCGCCTGGACGATGCCGAAGCGCGCGCCCGCGTGGCCCAGCAGCAGGCGCTGCTGGCCGACGCCGCGGCGCGCCTGGCGCTGGCGAAGAAGAACCAGGCCAACAGCGCGGCCCTGCTGCTGCAGAAGTACATCGCCCAGAGCGCCCACGACACCACGTCCAACGCGGTCGACCTGGCCCAGGCCGCGGTGGACGCCGCGCGCGCCCAGCTCGACCTGGCGCGCATCGCGCTGCTTGATACGGTCATCCGCGCGCCGCTGTCGGGCGTGGTCAGCAAGCGCCACGCGCAGGCCGGCGAAAAGCTGTCGCCGGACAGCCCGGTGTTTTCCATCGTCGACCTGAAACGGCTGACCCTGGACGCCCAGGTGCCGGCGTCCGACATCCCGCGCATCAAGGTCGGGCAGGAGGTGCAGTTCCGGGTCGACGGTTTCGGCGAACGCGGGTTCGCGGGCAAGGTGGTGCGCATCAACCCGTCCACCGAGGCCGGCTCGCGCGCCATGCTGGTGTATATCGACGTCGACAATCGGGACGGCCTGCTGCGCGCCGGCATGTTCGCCAAGGGCGCGGTGACGACCGAGAAGTCGGCGGCGCGTCCGCTGCTGCCGCTCACCGCCGTGCGCAAGGGCGAAGGCCCGCTGCGCGAGCGGGACGTGGTCTACCGCATCGATGGCGGCAAGGTGGTGGCCCAGCCGGTGACGCTCGGCCTGCGCAACCCGGACGAGGGCCTGGTCGAGGCGCTCGACGGCGTCGACGCCGGCGCCACGGTGCTGGCGCTGCCGCTGGACGGCGTCAAGCCCGGCCACCGGGTCAAGCTGCCGGCGGATGCCGGCGCCACCGCCACGAAAGGCTGAGCCATGTGGATGACCCGTGTCAGCATCAAGCACCCGGTGTTCGCGACCATGGTCATGGTCGGCCTGATGGTGCTGGGCCTGTTCTCGTACCGCGGCCTGGGCGTGGAGAGCATGCCCAACGTCGATATCCCGGCGGTCTTCATCGAGACCGAATACCCGGGCGCCTCGCCCGAGCAGGTCGAGAACGACGTCACCCGCCCGATCGAGGAAGCGGCGAACACCGTCGGCGGCATCAAGACCATCCGCAGCAGTTCGTGGGAAGGCCGCTCCGGCGTGGGCATCGAATTCCAGTTGACGGTCGACATGGACCGCGCCGTGCAGGACCTGCGCGACCGCATCGGCGGCGTGCGTGCCTGGTTCCCGCGCGAAGTGCGCGAGCCGACCGTGTGGCGCGAGGAAGGCGACAACGCGCAGCCGATCCTGAGGCTGTCGCTGACCTCGCACGAGCGCAGCCTGCGCGACCTGACCATGCTGACCGACCAGGTGATCCTCAAGCGCCTGCAGGCGGTGGCCGGGGTCGGCCAGGTCCACGTCAACGGCAAGCAGAACCGGCAAGTGCTGGTCGACATCCGCCCCGACCAGCTGCGCAGCCTGAACGTCGGCATCGACGAAGTGATGGCCGCCATCGCCGCCACCAACGCCAACCTGCCGGCCGGCCGCATCAGCCAGGGCGAACGCGAGAACCTGGTCCGCATCGAGGGCAAGATGAAGGATGCGCGCGACTTCAAGCGCATCATCGTGGCCCAGCGCGCCAGCGGCCCGGTGTACCTGGGCCAGGTGGCCGAGATCGCGGACGGCGCCGCCGAGGAGCAATCGATCTCGCGCGTGAACGGCGAGCGCGCCATCTCGCTCGACATCGCCAAGGTCCAGGATGCCAACACGGTGGCGGTCGGCACCGGCGTCAAGGCCGCGATCGAGGCGATGAAGGACGCGTTGCCGAAGGACGTCCGCTTCCGCATCCTGGACGACAAGAGCAAGACCGTGCAGGGCCAGCTCGACAACGTCAAGCGCACCATCGTCGAAGGCGCGCTCCTCACCATGGTCATCGTGTTCTTCTTCCTGCACTCGTGGCGCAGCACCGTCATCACCGGGCTGACGCTGCCGATCTCGGTGCTGGCCAGCTTCATCGCCATGAAGTACTTCGGCTTCACGCTGAACTTCCTGACGCTGATGGCGCTGTCGCTGTGCATCGGCCTGCTGATCGACGACGCCATCGTGGTGCGCGAGAACATCGTGCGCCACCTCGGCATGGGCAAGAACCATGTGCGCGCCGCCGAGGACGGCACGGGCGAGATCGGCCTGGCCGTCATGGCCACGACCTTCGCCATCGTGGCGGTGTTCGTGCCGATCGCCTTCATGCAGGGCATCATCGGCCGCTTCTTCCTGCAGTTCGGGATCACGGTCGCGGTGGCGGTGCTGGTGTCGCTGTTCGTCAGCTTCACGCTCGACCCGATGCTGTCCTCGGTGTGGCCGGACCCGGACAAGGACCGTTTCAAGTAC
>Ga0308156_1001937_pt1 | contig 20764 bp, 26 predicted proteins | sample PhyAR2_FD_201041 | JGI IMG/M metagenome (GOLD analysis project Ga0308156, IMG submission 201041) | Phyllosphere microbial communities from UC Gill Tract Community Farm, Albany, California, United States - DLSL A.R2 | ecosystem: Host-associated > Plants > Phyllosphere > Unclassified | place: USA... | reverse complement strand
GGCGTCTCCATGCCCTCCTCGACGGCGCCGTCGGGCGAGACGACGAGCATCCGCACACCGTCGCTGCCGCTGGCGGCCACACGAACGGGCCGGCTGTACTCCTGCGCCACCTCGACGACCATGGCGAGCACGGCCTTGCGGGCGCCCGCGGCGTCGGATGCCTTGACGGTCCGGGTCACGCCGTCGACGGTGACGATGCCGCTGCCGTCGTCGTCCGTGACCACCGAGATGCGGGGGCGGTCGGGGATGTCGGTCACGTGATCTCCTTGAGGAACTGCGAGGGGTCACCCGGGCAGGGGATGCCGGCGGGGAAGTCTGCGTCAAACCTATCCCGGGCGTCCCCGTGAATCCGGCGCATGCACCCTCGCTCCGCGATCACCCTAGCGCCGCGGCACTCGCCGCAGAGCCCGATTCCGCGGGCAGGATTCCCCGCCTGAACCGGCGTAATAATGTGGGGTCATGGCTCAGACCGGACGCGGCGGCGGCAAGCGCAGGGGAACGCCCGGCCCGGCGAAGGGCGGGGCGAAGGGGTCGCAGCGCTCGGCTCCCGCGAAGAAGGGGCAGCCGCACCGCCCCCGGCCCGTGCCCGCCCCCGCGCCCGCCCCGGAGGCGCCCCGCACCTTCCGCCTCGGCGCGATCCCCGGCGCGACGCCCGGCAAGTGGATCGATCGCTGGCGCGAGCGCCTGCCGCACGTCGAGCTCGAGTACGTGCCCCTCGAGGTCTCGGCCCAGCGCGAGGCCATCCTGTCGGGCGAGGTCGATGCCGCGCTGGTCCGGCTCCCGATCGACCCGACAGACCTGAACGTCATCCGCCTCTACGACGAGGAGTCGGTCGTCGTCACGTCGATCGACTCGGCGCTCACGGCGGCCGAGCAGCTGGATCCGCCGGATCTCGCCGGCGAGATCCTGATCGTCCCGCGCGACCACGTGCTGGGCGCGCTGGATCTGCCGGGCACCGAGGCTCCGCGCTTCGACCCTCCCGAGACCACCGCCGACGCGATCGCCACGGTCGCCGCCGGGGTCGGCTTCGTTGTGGTGCCGATGTCGCTCGCGCGCCTGCACCACCGCAAGGATCTCGAGTCGGTCCCGCTCCGCGGCGCGCCCACCTCGACGGTCGCCCTCGCCTGGCACGCGGATCGCACGACCCCCGACGTCGACACGTTCGTCGGCATCGTGCGCGGCCGCACCGCCAACTCCTCGCGCTGACGCCTCAGCGGCGCGGTACGGGCACAGGCGCTCGGGCGCTCATGCCCCGGCGGGCGGCTCGAGCAGCAGGGCGACGCGCTCGTCGACATAGGCGGACAGCGGCATCGGCGCCCCACCGGCCGACCAGCGGATGAGCGCGCGCCCGTCCCCCCGCGACAGCGGCCCGGAGGCTCCGCCCGCGGCGACGGCGGCGAGGTCGAGCTCCTCGAAGCCGAGGTGCACGGTCTCGCCGGGGGCGAAGCCGCCGCGCAGGGCCATGGCGCGCAGCTCCGCGCGGTGGCGGGCCGACTCGGCGGCGTACCCGCGGCGCCCGGGGTCGCCGGCGCGCAGCACCTCGCCGACGGCGTAGACCGCGTCGGCCGACACCAGCAGCACGCCGAGGCGCCAGGCCGATCCGCGGCGCACGATGCGGGTTCCGGATCCCAGCAGGGCCCGCAGCCGCCCCGGCTCGGACACCGCGCCGAGGGCCTCCTGCGGCGCGGATGCGAGCCGCGCCCGGGCGCCGTCGAAGATCGCCGCGAGGTCTTCCGTCATGCGCCCCACGCTACGCCGCGGAAGGGATCGGCGACTTCTTCAGTATTCAGTGTTGCCAAGTACCGGTACTCGGCGTAGCTTGGTACCAGTACTCAGCAGTGCCGAATACCAGCGGACCGACACCCACGGACCGACCACCACCCACACGAAGGAGGCGACCGACATGGGAAACCAGATGACCGAGATGCTCAAGGGCACCCTCGAGGGCATCGTCCTGGCGATCCTGGCCGAGCGAAGCGCCTACGGCTACGAGATCACGGCCGAGCTGCGCGACCGGGGCTTCGCCGACATCGCGGAGGGGACGATCTACGCGCTCCTCGTCCGCATCGAGCAGAAGGGCCTGGTGGGCGTCGAGAAGGTGCCCTCCGAGAAGGGCCCGCCGCGCAAGGTGTTCACCCTCAACCCCGCGGGCCGCGCACAGCTCGCCGAGTTCTGGGAGACCTGGAACGCCCTCACGCAGCGCATCGATGCGCTGCCCCACACCCGCAACGAACCGCACGACGAAGGGAACTGATCATGGCCGCGAAGTGGATCGAGATCCTCACCGGATCGCTCGAGCAGAAGAAGCAGTACAAGCAGAACGTCGCCCGCATGGACGCCCTGCCCGACCCCTACAAGGCCGCCGCGAAGGCGATGCACCGGTACTTCCTGTACCAGGGCGGCGTCACCGACGGCGACACCCTCACCCAGATGCTCGGCGACCTCGTCGACCTGTGGGAGCGGGCAGCGCTCGACGGCACCCCCGTCCGCGACATCGTGGGCGACGACGCCGTCGACTTCGCCGAGACGTTCACCCTGGCCTACGGCGGACAGCGCTGGATCGACAAGGAGCGCGCCCGCCTCGCCAAGGCCATCGACGATGCCGCCGGGGAGCAGGGGTCATGAACGCCATCTCGGTCCGGGGCATCGAGAAGTCCTTCGGCGAGCTGCGAGTGCTGCGCGGCGTCGACTTCGATGTCGAGCAGGGCACCATCTTCGCCCTCCTCGGATCCAACGGCGCCGGCAAGACGACGCTGGTGCGGATCCTGTCGACCCTCCTGAAGGCCGACGCCGGATCGGCCACCGTCGCGGGCGCGGACGTCCAGACCGAGCCCGTCCGGGTGCGCGAGGCCATCAGCCTCACGGGCCAGTTCGCCGCCGTCGACGAGGTCCTCACCGGGCGGGAGAACCTCGTCCTCATCGCACGGCTGCGGCACCTGAAGAACCCGGCCGCCGTCGCCGACGACCTGCTCGCGCGGTTCTCGCTGACGGAGGCCGGCGGCCGCCGGGCGGGCACCTACTCGGGCGGCATGCGCCGGCGCCTCGACATCGCCATGAGCCTGATCGGCGATCCGTCGATCATCTTCCTGGACGAGCCCACCACGGGGCTCGACCCGCAGGCGCGCATCGAGGTCTGGCAGACGGTGAGGCAGCTCGCCCAGGGCGGCACCACCGTGCTGCTCACCACGCAGTACCTCGATGAGGCCGAGCAGCTCGCCGACCGCATCGCGATCCTGCACAGGGGCACGATCATCCAGAACGGCACCCTCGCCGAGCTGAAGGCCCTCCTTCCCTCCGGGGGCGAGCCGGTCCTCGTGCCGCAGGAGCCGTCCCTCGAGGACGTCTTCCTCGCCCTCGTGGGCGACCCCGCCCCCGCAGAGGCGACCACGGGAAAGGACGCATCATGAGCAACGCCCTCGCCGACACGACCGTCCTCACGGGACGCTCGCTGCGGCACATCCTGCGCAGCCCCGACACGATCATCACGACCGCGGTCACCCCGATCGCGATCATGCTGCTGTTCACCTGGGTGTTCGGCGGCGCGGTCGACACGGGCACCGACGCCCCGTACATCGAGTTCATGCTGCCGGGGATCCTGCTGATCACCGTCGCATCGGGCATCGCGTACACGGCGTACCGCCTGTTCCTCGACATGCAGGGCGGCCTGTTCGAGCGGTTCCAGTCGATGCCGATCGCCCGGTCGAGCGTGCTGTGGGCCCACGTGCTCACCTCGCTCGTGTCGAACCTCATCTCGGTCGCGCTCGTCATCGGCGTCGGGCTGCTGATGGGGTTCCGCACCGGGGCGGGCATCCTCGCCTGGGCCGCGGTCGCGGGCATCATCGTGCTGTTCACGCTGGCCCTGACCTGGGTCGCCGTCATCGCAGGGCTCTCGGCGAAGACCGTCGACGGCGCGAGCGCCTTCAGCTACCCGCTGATCTTCCTGCCGTTCATCAGCTCGGCCTTCGCCCCGACCGACTCGATGCCCGGCCCGGTCGCCTGGTTCGCGCAGCACCAGCCGGTCACGTCGATCGTCGACACCATCCGCGCGCTGTTCGCCCAGCAGGCGGTCGGATCGGAGATCTGGATCGCCCTCGCCTGGATCGGAGGGATCCTGATCGTCGCCTACGCGGCCGCGATCGCGATCTACAAGACCAAGATCCGGTGACGCCCCGGGAACGGGATCGGCCCCTCTCGCCAGAGCGAGAGGGGCCGATCCGCGTGCGGTCACCGGAGGGCGATCACTTCCAGACGTCGCCGGCGATCGCGACGACCTCGCGGATCTTCGCCCACTGCTCGTCCTCGGAGAGCACGTTGCCCTCCTCGGTCGAGGCGAAGCCGCACTGCGGGCTGAGCGCCAGCTGCTCGAGCGGGGCGTACTGCGCCGCCTCGGCGATGCGGGTCTTGACCGACTCGATGTCCTCGAGCAGCCCCGACTTGGTCGTGATGAGGCCGAGCACCACGACCTGGTCGCCGTGGCGCAGGTGGCGCAGCGGCTCGAAGCCGCCCGAGCGGTCGTCGTCGAACTCCAGGAAGAAGCCGTCGTAGGCGACCGAGAAGAGCTGCTCGGCGATGGGCTCGTAGCCACCGGAGGAGATCCACGTCGAGCGGAAGTTGCCGCGGCAGATGTGGGTCGTGATGACCATGTCGTCCGGCTTGACCTCGAGCACGCGGTTCAGGATCGACGCGTAGCGGTCGCCGAGGCCCTCGGTCTCGATGCCGCGCTCGGTCTTCGCGCGCTCCAGCTCGGACTCGCTGCACAGGTAGGCCCACGCGGTGTCGTCGAACTGCAGGTAGCGGCAGCCGGCGTCGTAGTAGGCCTTCACGGCGTCGCGGTACGCCTCGACGAGATCGTCGACGTACTCGTCGCGGCCGGCGTAGCCGCCCACGATGTTCTGCGGCTCGACACGGAAGTCGAGCACGGTGGGCGACGGGATCGTCGCCTTCGGCTGCACACCGGCGGCCTCGGCCAGCGCCACCAGCGAGCGGAAGTGCTCGAGGTGCGGGTGGTTCGAGAAGCCGATCCGGCCGTTGACCTGCACGGCCTTGTGGCGGGTCTGCACACCCTGGAACGGCAGACCGTGGTCGGTGTCGACGATCGAGACGCCGTCGAGGCCGTCGAAGAAGTCGAAGTGCCACCACGAGCGGCGGAACTCGCCGTCGGTCGCCAGCTTGAGGCCGTTCTCGGCCTGCTTCGTCACGAGGTCGGCGATCGCGGCGTCCTCGACGGCGCGCAGCGCATCGGCGTCGATGCTGCCCGCGGCGAACTCGGCGCGCGCGGTGTGGACCGCCTCGGGGCGCAGGAAGGATCCGACGATGTCGGCACGGTACGGGGGGTTCACGGACATGGGGCTCATCCTGCTTTCAGATCAGAGAACGGCGTGGGCCTGGATGTAGGCGCGCAGCTCGGCGGCGTCACCGGACTGGTCGACCACGCGCTGGGGGGCGGCGAGCAGCTCGCGCAGCTCGTCCGAGTAGTCGATCTCGACGCCGATGGCCTCGCGGATCGTCTCGGCGAACTTCTCGGGCTTGGCCGTCTCGAGCACGAGCATGGGCACGCCGTCCTCGACGTAGTCGCGCGCCACCTTCACGCCGTCGGCCGTGTGCGGGTCGATGATGCCGAAGCCGGCCTCGTGCACCGACCGGATCGTGGCGAGACGGTCGGCGTGGGTCGACGTGCCCGAGACGATCCCGAACTCGCCGGTGAAGCGGTCGAGGTCGGCGCTCATGTCGAAGAAGCCCTGCTCGGCGAGCTCGCCCCAGGCGGCGACGACCCGCTGCGGGTCGCGGCCGACGAGGTCGAAGATGAAGCGCTCGAGGTTCGAGGCCTTCGAGATGTCCATCGACGGGCTCGAGGTCGCCAGCGTCTCGTCGCTGCTGCGCGGGCGGTAGATGCCGGTGCGGAAGTACTCGTCGAGCACATTGTTCTCGTTGGCCGCCAGCACCAGGCGACGGATCGGCACACCCATCTGCTTGGCGAAGAAGCCCGAGAGGATGTTGCCGAAGTTGCCGGACGGGACCGTGAACGAGACCTCGAAGCCCTCGCGCTCGGGAAGGGCGTCGGTGGCACGCAGCCAGGCCCAGAAGTAGTAGACGCTCTGCGCCGCGATCCGGGCGAGGTTGATCGAGTTGACGGCGCCGAGGCGGGTCTCCCGCTTGAAGTCGACGTCGCCGGCGAGCTCCTTGACGAGGTTCTGGCAGTCGTCGAAGACGCCCTCGATCGCGATGTTGTGGATGTTCTCGTCCTGCAGCGAGTACATCTGCGCCCGCTGGAAGTCGCTCATCCGGCCCTGCGGCGAGAGCATGGTGACCGAGACGCCCTGCTTGCCCCGGAGCGCGTACTCGGCGGCCGAGCCCGTGTCGCCGGAGGTCGCGCCGAGGATGTTGAGGGTGGTGCCCTTCTTCTCGAGCACGTACTCGAGCACCTGGCCGAGGAACTGCATGGCCAGGTCCTTGAACGCGAGCGTGGGGCCCTCCGAGAGGCCCACGAGCGTCAGCCCGCCGCCAATCGTGCGCAGCGGCACGACCGCGTCGGGGAACTCGGCGTACGCCGCCTCGGTCATCCGCGCGAGATCCTCGCGCGGGATGTCGGTGGCGAACAGGCCGATCACCTCGGCGGCGAGCTGCGGGTAGGTCAGCGCCCGCCACGTCTCGAGGGTCTCTGCCGAGATCCGCGGCAGCGCGTCGGGAACGGCGAGACCGCCGTCGGGGGCCAGACCCTCCAGCAGGACCTCGCTGAAGGAGACGGGCGACATGCCGCCTCGGGTGGAGATGAACTGCACGGCGGACTCCTCGGTTCGGTGGGGTCCTCCCATTGTGCCAGGGGAGGGCGAAGCGCCACCGCGCGGGTGAAACACAGCGCGACGCGCCGGGTGGATCCCGGAAGGTGGGAGCGGGCGCGGCTTCTTTCGCGCGCAAACCATTCGCGCAGTATCCTGCGGATCATGGGCATTCTCCACTACGGCACCGATTCGAAGCCGATCCACATCGCCGACCGCGCGCTCGCGCACCTCAAGGTGGTGGTCGTGGCCAAGCTGCGCCGCCAGGAGAGCTTCACCGTCTCATGGCAGCACCCCGCAGAGGACGGCGAGGGCCGGAGCACCATCTGGATGCACCCGTCGATCCCCGTGCGGTTCGAGTTCGACGAGCCGAACGCTCCGGTGCTCAACCGCGAGTGGATCGAGGATCTCGCGCAGTCGGCCAACGCTCTCGGCGGCATCACGCTGGTCTCCGAGCACGTCGGCCAGGAGGCCGAGGCCTGAGTCACTGCCCGGACCGACCTCGCGCACGAAGAAAGCCCCCGGCGACGGGGGCTTTCCTCTTGCTCTGATCAGCCCTCGGAAGCGGGCACTTCGCTCGGGTCCGGCGGCTCCGGCATGACGGTGAGACCGTTCGGGCCGCTTGCGGCCTTCATCAGCTCATCGAGCCATGCGCGATTGATCCGGGGAGCACGCCCCCCGGAGAAATGGAACTGGATCGGGATCGAGGGGCTCAGCCAGAAGCTGCGGCGCCCGATGCCCTCACCGAGTCGGGTGTCGAACATAAACGGCTCGCCGCGGCGGAGCTTGTTCATGACGACGATGCGAAGGTGCGCGAGAGTCCTGTCGTCGATCTCGACGGAGTCGGCCGCCGCGCCGTAGATGAATCGGCCCACGAAGCCGACGATACCTTCTCGCGGGCGCGCGTGAGGAAGATGGCGGCGCCCTCAGTGGGAGGACGCCGCCATTTCCCTCAAACGCATTCCGAAATATTCGGATATCAGACGAGGCCCTCCGGGCCGGTCTCCTGACGTCCGTGCACCTCGCCGCGCCAGGCGCCCGTCTCGGTGCCCCGCTTCTCAATGAAGCGCTTGAAGCGCTCGAGGTCCATCCGCGCCTGGGCGCTGTCGATGTTCAGGGCGCCGCCGATGGTCTCGAGGAATCCCTGGGGCTCCCACTCCATCAGCAGCTTGATGTGGGTCCCCGTGTGGCCGTCGTCGGTCGTGTGCGGCACGAAGTCCACTCGGCCGGCATGGAACGTGCCGTCCGTGCTCTGCCAGGAGATGTGGTCGTCCGGGACCTGGTCGACGATGTCCGCGAAGAACTCCTCCTCGCGGCCTCCGATGCTGACCGTCCAGTGCGTGCGCACATCGTCGATCTGCTTCACGGATTTCACCGCCCCGAGGTACTCCGGGAACGACTCGAATTGCGTCCACTGGTTGTAGACGGTGTCGATGGGCGCGTCGACGTCGATCTCCGCGGTCAGTGTCGTGGTCATGGAGTCCCTTTCCTCACTACTCGGTTGATCGACTTCGACGCTAGGGTCGACGATCCATGCGCGTGAACAGGGTTGACAGGTACGGGGGCGAGGGTTAACCGTCGCGAGTGTCAAGCCGTTTTCGCGGGCTCGGAACCCCGCCTACGGTCGTCTCATGACAGAACAGGATCCGCCGATCGAGTCGACTTCCGGGATGCGCTTCGCGTTCTGGAGCTGGGCCGTGATCGTGGTGGGCGGGCTCGCCGCGATGATCGCACTCCCCCTGGCGGGCCGCTGAGATGCGCGCGCTCAAGGACAACGCGCTGACGCTGCTGTTCCTCGGCCTGTTCGCCGGCACCGTGATCGGGCAGGCGTTCGTCGGCCTCGCCTACGAGAACCAGCAGCTCTCCGAGCACGGATTCCCCCCGACGACGATGGGCGACTTCGTGACGTCCTCGTCGTTCCTCGTCGACCTCGCCGAGAACTGGCAGTCCGAGTTCCTGCAGTTCTTCGTCTTCATCCTCGCGACGATCTGGCTGGTCCAGCGCGGATCTCCCGAGTCGAAGAAGCCGGGCGACGAGGGCGTGGGCACCGACGAGGAGCAGATGATCGTCGAGTTCGCCCGTCGGGACTCGCCCGCCTGGGCGAAGGTCCGCGGCATCCGCCTCTGGCTGTTCTCGAACTCGCTGCTGATCGTGATGGGCCTGGTGTTCCTGATGTCCTGGTTCGCTCAGTCGCTCGCGGGGGTGACGGTCGCGAACGAGGAGGCCGCCCAGCACGGCGAGATCGCCATGACGTGGGCGCAGTACGTGACGGGGCCGGAGTTCTGGAACCGGACGCTGCAGAACTGGCAGTCCGAGTTCCTCGCGGTCGGGTGCATGGTCGGGTTCTCGATCTACCTGCGCCAGCGCGGCTCGGCCGAGTCGAAGCCGGTCGGCACCCCCAGCGGAACGTCCGCCCTCGAATCCGAGTAGGACCGAGGGCGGACGGGAGGGTTCGAGCGGGGATCAGCCCCCGACGAGCTCCTTGAGGCGCGTGGCCAGCTCCTCGCTGGTGTGCACCTCCTGGTCCATGTTGGCCTGCAGCAGCGACAGCGCCTCCGTGGCGCCGAGCGCCGTGACGGGGACGATGAGGCCCTGGTACGAGGCCATCTCGTAGTGCTCGTTGCCGATGGCGGCCGACAGGGCGATCTGGTCGTGCAGCGACTCGTCGGCACGCTGGATGAGCGACTCGGCCTGACGGCTGATGCCCTTCGTGCTGGGGGACGGCGCCGTCGACTCGGGGACCTCGAGCAGCTCGAACACCTTCTTGAGGTTCTCGATCTGCTCGCGCGTCTCGTCGGCGTGGTGCCGGAACAGCTTCTTGATGTCGGCGGTGCGCGCGACCTCGGAGAGCTCGGTCACGGCGGCGAGCGAGTCCTCCTCCATCGTCATCGCGGTGCGCAGCTGGAAACGCAGCAGGTCCTGCGGGGTCTCGAGATGGTTCTGGCTCATATGTCCTCCTTGCATCACGCGTCACCGACGAATCGTCGGCGCCTTCGACGTTAGGTCGTGGGCGGCCCGTGCCAGGAGGGGATTGCGCGGGCGCGGATCGGCCGCTAGGGCGGGGAGAAGTCGCCCCGAGGCGCTCTGTCAAGCCGCTTACCTGCCTCCTTGCGCGCTTCTAGCGTCCACCTCGGGGGGACGGGCTCGATGGACGAGGAGCGGATCGATGAGAAGGTTCCGGATCAAGGCGGCGGCGGTGCTCGCAGGCGGGGCGCTGATGCTCACGGGGTGCGCGGTCGGCACTGGCGGCGCGGATGACGCCGAGGCGAAGTACGATCCCGACGCGGAGCTCACGGGCGAGCTCAGCGTGATGGGCTTCGGCGGCGTGGACGAGGTCGCCACCACGCGCATGGACCTCGCGAAGAAGGCCCTCGGAGATGGGGTCGAGGCCAAGGTCGCGGAGGGCGAGCTCGATCTCCAGCAGTTCCTGTCGGCCGCCGCCACCGGCGATCCGCCGGACCTCATCTACGCCAACCGCGACCAGCTCGGCTCCCTGGCCGCGCGGGGGGCGATCCTGCCGCTCGATCGCTGCATCGAGGGCGAGGGCATCGACACCTCGATATTCGTCGAGTCGGCGCTCGCCCAGGTCACCCTCGATGACCACGTCTACGGCATCCCCGAGTTCAACGTCGTGCAGGTGACGATGGCGAACTCCCGCGCTGCTCGACGCGGCCGGCCTCGAGCTCTCCGATGTCGACGGAAGCGACTGGCAGAAGGTGAGCGCGGCCAACGAGGCCCTCACCCGGTCCGACGGCGGCAAGCTGAGCGTCATCGGGTACGACAGCAAGCTGCCGGAGTTCTTCCCCCTCTGGGCGAAGGCCAACGGGGTCGACCTCCTCAGCGAGGACGGCCGCGAGGCGCACCTGGACGACCCCGGCGCGATCGAGGCCCTCGAGTGGGCGGTGTCGATCTACGACGCACAGGGCGGCTTCGGCGCGGTGAAGGCCTACCGCGACTCGGCCGACTTCTTCGGCGAGGGCAACCAGTTCGCCACGGACGTGCTCGGGGCGATGCCGATGGAGCAGTGGTACATCAACGTGCTCAACGACGTGTCTCCGGATGCGACCGTGGTGTTCGACACGGTCAAGGATCTGCAGGGCGAGCCGATCGCGTACGCCTCGGGCCAGGCCTGGGCGATCCCGGCCGGCGCCGCGAACCCCGAGGCCGCGTGCCGCTGGGCGCGGGTCATGACGTCCGTCGACAGCTGGGAGGCGGCGGCGAACGCGCGCCTCGAGCTGCGCACCCAGGACGACAAGCCCTTCACCGGGCTGTTGACGGGCAACGCCGAGGCCGACGCGGCGATCCGCGAGATGGTCACCCCCGGCGGCGAGCCGTGGGACACCGCCGTGGCCGCCACGTACGAGGCCAACGACCACACCTTCTCGCTGCCCGCGAGCCCGGCCGATGCCGAGTTCGAGAACGCGATGCAGGACGCCGTCAACGACGTGCTCTCCGGGGAGGCCGAGCCCGCCGACGCCCTCGCCCAGGCGCAGAAGGTCGCGCAGAAGGCGCTCGATGACGCATGGGCCGAGATGGAGGAGCGGTGAGCCGCGGCGAGACCCGCGCGGCCTTCCTGTTCCTCAGTCCCTGGCTGATCGGGTTCGCGGTCTTCACCGCGTGGCCGCTGATCTACAGCGCGTACCTCTCGCTGACCGACTACGACGTGATCAACAGCCCGACCTTCGTCGGGTTCGACAACTACGCCGAGCTGTTCGCCGACCCGAAGGTGGCCCTCGCCCTGTCGAACACCCTGTTCTTCACGGCGGTGCAGGTGCCGCTCTACATCGCCGTCTCGCTCGCGCTGGCACTGCTGCTGGCGCGGGCGGGGCGCGCCTCGGGGTTCTTCCGGACGGTCTTCTTCCTGCCCAAGATGACCCCGCCCGTGGCGGTCGGCATCCTGTTCCTGCTGCTGTTCAACGGTCAGAGCGGGCTGATCAACACCGGCCTCGGCTGGGTCGGCGTCGACGGCCCCTCGTGGACGACCGATCCCGCGTGGGTCAAGCCCGGCCTGATCATCATGAGCCTGTGGACGATCGGGTCGTCGGTGCTGATCCTCCTCGCGGCGCTGCGGGGTGTGCCGGAGGAGCTCTACGAGGCGGCGCGGCTCGACGGCGCCGGGTCGTGGCGCCAGTTCCTCAACGTGACGCTGCCGATGATCAGCCCCGCCGTGTTCTTCATCGTGGTCGTGAACACGATCGCGGGCCTGCAGACGTTCGACGAGGCGTACACCGCGTTCTTCGGGGCGGGCAACACCACCTACGGCAATGACGCTGCGCTGTTCTACGTCATCTACCTCTTCCAGCAGGCCTTCCAGTACCTCAACATGGGCTACGCCTCGGCCATGGCCTGGGTGCTGTTCGCGGTGATCATGGTCATCACCGCGATCCAGGCGATCGTCTCGCGCCGGCTGGTGCACTACGAGGGCGGGACCTCACGATGACCCGCGCGAGCCGGATCGTCACGATCGGCGCCCTGGTGCTGATCGCCGTCGTGTTCGTGTATCCGTTCGTGTGGCTGGTGAGTGCGTCCTTCAAGCCGCGCGGCGAGGTCTTCGACAACCGGCTGATCCCGCAGACCTTCACCCTCGAGAACTACGTGCAGGTGTGGCAGGAGGCGCCGCTGGCGCTGTGGCTGCTGAACACCGTGCTCGTCACCGCGCTCGCCGCGACCGCCGTCACGCTCTCGAGCGCGATGGTCGCGTGGGCCTTCGCGTTCTACCGCTTCCGCGGGCGCGGGGCCCTGTTCGCCCTGGTGCTCGGATCGATGATGCTGCCGGGCGCCGTGACCATGATCCCGACGTTCCTCATCTGGAACGCGCTGGGCGCGGTGAACACGCTGACGCCGATGTGGGCGCACAACCTGTTCGGGAGCGCGTTCTACATCTTCCTGCTGCGGCAGTTCATGCTCTCGCTGCCCCGCGACCTCTTCGACGCCGCGCGCGTCGACGGGGCCAACCCCTGGCAGGTGTTCTGGCGGATCGCGCTGCCGCTGTCGCGCCCGGCCCTGGCGGTGACCGTGGTGTTCGAGGTGCAGGCCGTGTGGACCGACCTGATGCGGGCGCTGATCTACCTGCGCGACTCGACGATCTTCACCGTCCCTCGGGGCCTCAAGGCGCTGGTCGACAACTTCGGCTTCGGCGGCGAGTGGCACTGGGAGATCCTGATCACGGCGAGCGTCATCACCACGCTGCCGATGATCGTGCTGTTCTTCGTCGCGCAGCGCCACATCATCGAGGGGGTCGCCGCGGGCGGGCTGAAGGGCTAGTCCTCCGGCCCCCGTCCGGCATCGAACGCGTCCTCGTAGCGCGCGGTGGCCTCGTCCAGCACGGCGGGGGCGAGGACGGCGAGCGGCTCGACGTCCGCGAGCAGCGGCTCGCAGTCCGGGCCGCGGGCGACGATGCGCCCGTCCAGCACCCAGGCGCGGCGATCCGGGTTCTTCTCGGCCAGCTCGGCGTACTGGCAGACCTGCCGCGCCAGCCAGTCCTCCAGCGGACGCGTCCACCAGGCCTCGGGGTGGAGCGGGTTCACCGACAGCCCGGGCAGATCCAGCCCGCTCTCGGTGTCACGGCTCTGCTCGGAGGCGTCGTGCTCGGGCCCCTCGGAGTAGCGGACGTACGCGCACGCCCGCGACCTCACCAGCGCGGCGAGGTCGGCGAGCGTGGCGAGCTCGTCCGGGTCAGTCGACCGGTTCGCCCTGCGTGCGGATGAAGTCACGATCGGCCTCGCTCAGCGTCGCTCCCTCGGGGACGGCGAATCCGACGATCTCGCCGATCTCCTCGCGCACGCCGTCGGGGATGACCACGATGTCGTCATGCAGGGTGTGCTTGGCGTCCATCGACAGCTTGGGGTACCACTCGTGGATGGCAGGCAGTTCGGAGTTCATGACAACGACGTTAGGGCCCGGGATCGTCCCACCCAATGGGCTTGACACAGCGGGGCGCTCTTCTCGCCGGAGGGATCGGATCAGCGTTGCTTGAGCAGGTGGATGAACTCGTCGGCGTCACGCGACCCGCGCGCGCCCTCTCTCCCATCGCTCCTCCGCGTTACGGTGAGAGCGGGACCGGCGGCTCTCGCCGGCCCGCATACATTCCACCACCCGATGGCTCCGCGCCCTGCGCCGACGCCGAGCCGCGCCCCCGCCCGCGCGCCGAACGGAGGCCCCATGCCCCCCGCCCTCACCCAGACGGGCACCCGCTACGCCACGTCCGTGCGGGATGCGCTGACCTCGCCGCGCCTGCTGACCCGCGAGGTCCTGGCCGGTCTCGTCGTGGGGCTCGCCCTCATCCCCGAGGCCATCGCGTTCTCGGTGATCGCCGGCGTCGACCCGCGCGTCGGTCTGTTCTCGGCGTTCGTCATGGCGGTCTCGATCGCGTTCCTCGGCGGCCGGCCCGCGATGATCTCGGCGGCCACGGGGGCGGTGGCGCTCGTCATCGCGCCGGTCATGCGCGATCACGGCCTCGACTACCTGCTGGCCACGGTGATCCTGGGCGGCCTGATCCAGGTCGTGGTCGGCGCCCTCGGCGTGGCGAAGCTCATGCGCTTCATCCCCCGCAGCGTCATGATCGGCTTCGTCAACGCGCTGGCCGTGCTGGTCGCGATCTCGCAGCTGGAGGAGCTCCTCGCCTCGCCGTGGATGGCCTACGTCCTGGCGGCGGCGGGCATGGTGATCCTCTGGCTGTTCCCGAAGGTGACCCGCGCGATCCCCGCGCCGCTGGTCGCGGTGGTGGTGCTCACGATCGTCGTCGCGGTGTTCGCGATCGACGTGCCCACGGTCGGCGACCGAGGCGCCCTGCCCGACAGCCTGCCGATCCTGATGCTGCCGCAGGTGCCGCTCACCCTCGAGACGCTGGGCATCATCGCGCCCTACTCGCTCGGCATGGCCGCGGTAGGGCTGCTCGAGTCGCTGATGACGGCGAAGCTCGTCGACGACATCACCGACACCCGGTCGTCGAAGACCCGCGAGTCGTGGGGACAGGGCGTGGCGAACATCCTGTCCGGCATGTTCGGCGGCATGGGCGGCTGCGCGATGATCGGGCAGACCATGATCAACGTGAAGGTCTCCGGGGCGCGCACACGCATCTCGACCTTCATGTCGGGCGTCTTCCTCCTGGTGCTCGTTGTGGCGCTGGGCGACGTCGTCGCGATGATCCCGATGGCCTCCCTGGTGGCGATCATGATGATGGTCTCCGTGCTGACATTCGACTGGCACAGCTTCCGGCCGTCCACGCTGAAGCGGATGCCGCGCAGCGAGACCGCGGTGATGCTGGTCTCGACGCTCGCGACGATCGTCACGCACAACCTCGCGGTGGGTGTGCTGTCGGGCGTGGTGGTCGCGGCCGTGCTGTTCACGCGCCGCGTCGCGCATTTCACCACCGTCACCCGCACGCTGGCGGCCGATGGCTCCGAGGCGCGCTACGCGGTCGACGGCGAGCTGTTCTTCGCCTCGTCGAACGACCTGACGACGCAGTTCGAGTACGCCGCCGATCCCGAGCGCGTGGTGATCGACATGTCGCGCTCGCACGTGTGGGACGCCTCGTCGGTCGCGGCCCTCGACGCCATCGTCACCAAGTACGAGCGGCACGGGGCGACGGTCGAGATCGTGGGGATGAACGAGGCGGCGACGGCCTTCCACGGCCGCCTCACCGGCAACCTCGGCGGCGAGTGACCCCGCGCCATTGCGCAACACATAGACAGCCATCTATGCTTTGAGGGTGACCAAGCCCACCGTTCTCTTCGTCTGCGTCCACAACGCGGGCCGCTCGCAGATGGCCGCCGGCTACCTCCAGGCCCTCGCGGGCGACCGCGTCGAGGTGCTCTCGGCCGGATCGGCCCCGAAGGACCGGATCAATCCGGTCGCCGTCGCCGCGATGCTCGAGGAGGGAATCGACATCTCCTCGAACACCCCCCGGGTGCTCACCGTCGAGGCCGTGCGCGAATCCGATGCCGTGATCACGATGGGCTGCGGCGACGCCTGCCCGATCTTCCCCGGCAAGCGCTACGAGGACTGGGAGCTCGACGACCCGGCGGGCCAGGGCATCGAAGCCGTGCGCCCCATCCGCGACGAGATCCGCCGCCGCGTCGAGACCCTGATCGCGCAGGTCGCTCCGGCCTGACCTGTCAATCCCCTCGCTCGCGTGATCGGATCGCGCCACGCTCGATCCATGGACACGAACAGCGATCAGCAGGACCACGGCCCCGAGGACGACCTCGTCCACACCGACCCCGATCTCGGCACCGACTCCGAGGCCGACACCGGCCACCCCTCGCAGGCCGAGGGAGAGGATCCGGACGACGACGCCGACGCGCACGTGCTCCCGCAGGAGGGCCACCCCTCTCCCGCCGAGGGCTGAGCGCGCGTAGCGCCGAGGTGCACAGGCGGAGCCCCGCTCGGGGCTCCGCCTGCCTGCGTCTACGGCGCCTGCCGCGGCGCCGGCGCCCCGGGGGTTCCGCGGAGATCCCGGATACGCAGGGCCCGCCACGCGCTGCCGCCCCGGAGGATCCGGGATCCCCTCCGTAACGGGGCGCGTCAGAACGGCCAGATCAGCGGCACGTACAGCACCGCCACCGCCGTCCAGACGACGGCGAGCGGCAGCCCCAGGCGCCAGTAGTCGCCGAAGCGGTAGCCGCCCGGCTCGAGGATCATCGTGTTCGCCGGCGTCGCGATCGGGGTGAAGAAGGCGGCCGCGCCCATGACCGTCAGCGACATCATGAACGGCAGCGGCGAGAGCCCGAGCGACGCGGCGGTCGACAGCGAGATCGGGATCATCAGCAGCACGGTCGGCACGTTGGCGATCACCTGGCCGAGGGCGAGGGTGATGATCGCGAGCCCCAGCAGCACGAGGTGCGGCGAGGTCGTGCCGACGACCGAGAGCACCCCGTCGGCCACAAGCTGCGCGGCGCCGGTCTGCAGGAAGGCGGTCGAGAGCGGGATCATCCCGGCGATCAGCACGACGGTCGACCAGTGCACCGCGCGGAACGCGTCGCGCACCGACAGGACCTGCGACAGCACCACGGCCCCCGCGGCGAGCAGCCCCGCCACGACCGCGGGCACCAGCCCCGTCACGAGCAGCAGCACCATCCCGATCAGGATCGCGAGGGATCGCCGCGCGCCGCGACCGAGCGGCACCGCGCGGCGCAGCGACTGCGGCTCGGTCACCGCGACGACCTCGGGCGCCGCCGCGAACCGCTCGAGCGCATCCCACGGGCCCTGCACCAGCATCGAGTCGCCGGGGCACAGATCCCACGCACGGTCGCCGCGGGCGTCGCGCGACTCGATCTCCTCGGCCCCGGAGCCCTGGTGCCCGTCGGACGAGCGCACCGACAGCACAACCAGCTCGTCGCGGAAGATCCTCACGCCCGGGTGCACGTGGCGCCCCACATAGCGCGAGCGCGGCGGCAGCATGACCTCGACCGTGCCCTCGTCCGCCGTGAACAGCGGCCCGGTCGCCAGCCCGTAGTTCTCGCGCATCCACGCGGCCTCGTCGGGGTGACCCGACGACGGATCCACGGACCCGACCGCCCGCTCGGGCAGCAGGCGCCCGCCGAGGGCCGCGGTGGTCGCCATCGTCAGGGCGAGCAGCGGCAGGCCCACCAGGGCGAACTCGAAGAAGTGGAACGGCCGTGCGCCGGCACCGGCCGCGGCGTCCGAGACGAGGATGTTCACCGGTGTCCCGGTCAGCGTCAGCAGCGATCCGGCGTGCGCGGCGAACGCGAGCGGGATCAGCAGTCGCGACGGGGCGATCCGCGCATGCCCGGCGACGACCACAACCAGCGGCAGCAGGGCGGCGACGGCGCCGTTGATGCTGATGAACGCCGTGATCACCGCCACCACAAGCGAGATGACCACGGTGATCCGGCCTCGTCTGGTGCCGGCGAGATCCGTGACCCGCCGCGCCGCCCACGCGGTGACCCCCGTCGCATCGAGCGCATCGCCGACGACGAACAGCGCGGCGATCAGGATCGGCGTCGGATCCGAGAACCCGGCGAGCGCCTCTGGCAGCGTGAGGACGCCGCTCAGGAACAGCAGGAGCGACACCCCGCCGGCCACGACAGCCAGGGGGATGCGGTTGCTCGCGAACGCGGCGAGCGCGACCGCGAGGATGACGAACACCGCGATCTGCGCCTCCATGCGGTCACCCTATCGGCGCCCCGGGACTCGATCCCGGGCGATACTGAGATCGTCTCCCCGCAACGAAGCCGAAGGATCCGCGTGCCCGCTGTCTCCGCCCTCGCCGTCCCGTCCGCCCGCGCCCCGTTCGAGCGCATCGAGATCGAACGCCGCGAGCCCGGCCCGCACGACGTCGTCATCGACATCGCGTTCGCCGGCATCTGCCACTCGGACATCCACACGGCGCGCGACGAGTGGGGCGCCGCGCACTACCCGCTGGTGCCGGGGCACGAGATCGCCGGCGTGGTCAGCGCGATCGGCAGCGAGGTCACGCGCTTCTCGGTGGGCGACCACGCCGGGGTGGGCTGCTTCGTCGACTCGTGCCGCGAGTGCGAGAACTGCCTCGACGGCGAGGAGCAGTACTGCCTGCGCGGTGGGCTCTACACGTACAACACCCCCCGCCCCGAGGGCGATCCGGAGGGCGGCTGGACGCAGGGCGGCTACGCGAAGCAGATCGTCGTCGACGAGAACTACACGCTGCGCATCCCCGACGCCCTGCCGCTCGACAAGGCTGCGCCGCTGATGTGCGCGGGCATCACGCTCTACTCGCCGCTGAAGCACTGGGGCGCGGGCCCCGGCGTGAAGGTCGGCATCCTCGGCATGGGCGGGCTCGGCCACATGGGCGTGAAGATCGCCGCCGCGCTCGGCGCCGAGGTGACCGTCCTCGGCCACTCGCTCAGCAAGAAGGACGACGGCATCCGATTCGGCGCGACGCGCTACCTCGCGACGAACGACCCGGAGACCTTCCGCGAGCTCAAGCGCGGCCTCGACCTCATCATCTGCACCGTCGGATCGGACCTCGACTTCGACCGGATCCTGCGGCTGCTCAAGCGCGACGGCACCCTCGTCAACGTGGGCCTCCCCGAGAACCCGATGTCGCTGCGCGCGTCATCGCTCACGGCGCAGCGCATCTCGTTCGCCGGCAGCAACATCGGCGGGATCCGCGAGACGCAGGAGATGCTCGACTTCTGCGCCGAGCGCGGGATCACGCCCGAGATCGAGCTGATCACCGCGGATCAGGTGGGCGAGGCCTGGGATCGGGTGGTCGCCTCCGATGTCCGCTACCGGTTCGTCATCGACACCGCGACCATCTGATCCCGGCCCCGCCGCGTCACAGATCCCGGTAGGTCGTCCGCGCGTACTGGTGGTACGGCGCGGGGGCCACCGTGGCGCGGATGCGCACCTGCCGGTGCGGCTCGACGTTGCCCTTGCGCGAGACCGGATCCTCGCCCCACAGCACCTCGACGCGGGCGCCGTCCGGCACGTCCCGATCGATCGAGGCGAGCGAGAGGTAGAGCTGGTCGTAGGCGACGTATCCGGCGTCGGTCGAGACGCCCACGCGCCGCCCCTCGGCCTGCACCTCGTCGAACTGGTAGAAGCCGTATCGCGCCTTGGGCCATTCGAGGTACTTGGCGGGGGTGCCGGGTTCGAGCTGCGACTGCACGACCGCGGCGACGTCGTCCGCATCCCAGATCAGCGTGGCCTTGCGCCGAGCGGGCGACTCGGCGATGCGCTGCAGGGCCTCCTTGCCGATGAAGTCGTGATCGAAGTTCACCGAGCGGCCCAGCCCCAGGTCGTAGGGGGTCAGCAGGAAGTCCTCGACCGATCCGTGCAGCGAGCCGCCGATGGAGCCGGCCCGCGCCAGCGGCAGCCACTCGCGGTACTCGGCGAAGAGCGGATCGTCGCCGAAGATGGCCGGGAACGGCGTCGGCACCCATCCGGACTCGAGCGGGGTGACCGAGTAGGCCTTCGCGCCGATCCGGGTGATGCCGTACTCCGCTCCGGCCTCCAGCAGCGCGGCGCGCACGGTCTCGCCCTCGGCATACGGGCCGAAGAACTCGAAGCCGGGCTGGCCGGCCATGCCGTGCCGCAGCCCCTGGACCGTGGTGCCGGCGAAGGAGAAGTCGCCGATGTGGAAGAACTTCACCTCGGGCACCGGGCCACCCAGCAGCTTCTCGAGCACGGCGTGCGCGTGCGGCCCCTGCAGCTCGTAGCGGTAGAAGGTGGGGTCGCCCTCGCGCATGTTCGAGTTGCCCTCGAGGCGGCAGTGGATGTCCTTTCCGCTGCGCTCGGCGTGGAAGCGCACCCAGTCGATGAGCACGTGATGGCCGATCAGCACCACGGTCTCACCCAGCGGCGTGGGGTGGTTCAGGTGGAACAGGATGCCGTCGCCGATCACGTGCCCCTCGGGGTCGACCGCGATCAGCTGCTTCGCGACGCCGGGGCGGAAGTTCGAGAACGTGTTGACGGCGATGGGGCTGAGCACCTCGGCGATGTCATCGCCGGTGAGGAACAGCTGGGTCATGTGGTGCGACTGATCCATCAGCGCGACCGACTCGTTCCACGAGCGCGACTCGGAGCGCCAGTTCGTGAACTCCGGATGCACCGGGAACGTGAACGCCGGATAGTCGACGTCGCGCAGCAGGGCGACGGGATCGCCGACGCGGGCGAGTGCTTGGGCGAGGGTCTCCGACATGGGCGATCTCCTTCGATCGAGGGGCGGGTGCGCCCAGGGTAGAGACGAGGGGTGCGACCTCGGTAGCGTGCGTTCCGTTGAAAGGAAACACCGTCATGGCGAAGTCCTCGGACGGCACGTCGGCGCTCACGCGCACCCTCGCGGTGCTCGACGCGTTCACGACGGACGCGCCTTTCCTCTCCCTCACGCAGATCCACCAGCGATCCGGCATCCCGATGTCGTCGGTGCACCGGATCGCCGCCGAGCTGGTCTCGCACGGTCTGCTCGAGCCCGCGGCCGGGCGCACCTACCGCCTCGGCAACCGGCTGTGGGAGATCGGCAGCAAGACGCCCGGCGCGCTGGGGCT
>Ga0308156_1001934_pt1 | contig 20780 bp, 23 predicted proteins | sample PhyAR2_FD_201041 | JGI IMG/M metagenome (GOLD analysis project Ga0308156, IMG submission 201041) | Phyllosphere microbial communities from UC Gill Tract Community Farm, Albany, California, United States - DLSL A.R2 | ecosystem: Host-associated > Plants > Phyllosphere > Unclassified | place: USA... | reverse complement strand
AACGCGCTGGGTTACTTACACGTGACGCACGTATGGTTGAACGTAAAAAACCAGGTCTTAAGAAAGCTCGTAAAGCTTCACAGTTCTCAAAACGTTAATCAATTCCTTATTGTATCAATGTTTTCAAGATTTTTTTGGTTCAAGTTGGTTCAAATTATCAATTTGACAAAGAATTTAAGAGGTTTAAAGCATCAGCATCTTGCTGGTGCTTTTTTTCTGACATCAATTCAAGATAATAGTTCTGTGTTGTTTGGATATTGACATGTCCTAAGCGTTTTGAGACATAAGCGATATCGATATCTTGTGAAAATAGAAAAGAAGCGTGAGTGTCACGTAAGCCATGAAATGTTGTTCTAGGTGTATCTAGCTTTTTAAGCAGCTGACTGATGGAAGCCATCTGGATCAAAGCAGTATCCATTTTCTTTTACTGGAATGGCTTTTAGAATATCGAAGACTTCTTTATTAATCGACACATCCCGTTTTGAATTCTTTGTCTTTAAAGAAGTATCTTCAGTAGTAGAGCTGATCGATCGCCGAACCTCGATCCCGTATTTAAAAATATTCTCTGGTCTAATCCCTAGAAGTTCTCCACGACGCATACCAGTCTCTAAAGCTAGTAATACAAGGACATTAAACTCATTGTCTGTGTGTTGGATGACGTAGCTTCGCAATTTTTTAAACTCAGTAATAGATAGCGATCTATTTCGCTTTTCTAACTCTTTCCCACGTGTCTTCACTAAACTGGCAAAATCAGTAGCTAGATAGCCACGCGCATAAGCATCACGTAATGCGGTTTTGATTTTCAATAGAACTTCATGAGTTGTTTTGCGAGAATGAGTTTTTGCATATTCATCGATTTTTCTTTGAACGACAATATCGTTCAAATCTTTCAGTTGAATATCTCCGAATAATTTCTTTACTATACTAGATGTTCTCTGGTAGTTCTGAAAAGTCGTTTCCTTTACGTCATTCTTTTTGATAATGTGAATCCAATTTTCGAAGAAGTCAGCAAACGAAGTAGTTCGTTCTGCTAGCTGTTTACCATTTCCTTTCTCTAATTCATTCTCTAAAGCCCAACGCTTTGCTTCCTGTTTTGATTCGAAAGTTTTAGTCAGCTTTTTGTGTTCGCCGTGCTTGTAAAGCGATATTTGGACTCTATATTTTTTGCCTCTTTTAATAATGCTAGGCATCCTATCAATCCCTTTCAAAAATGATGGTTGATAGATGCTAGTTGAATACAAAATCAATTGTATACAGCCCAATGCCATCTAGCAACCACTAAAAATTTATTAAATGGAATGTGCTTTAATGAATTTTGAGAGGGAAGTAATAGTATATCTTTCTTGTCTTCCAATCATGAATCGCTCTAAATCATCATTTGCTCGAATATATCTATCGAATGATTTAGGATCAATTCCAAGAAATTTAGACGCTTGCTCTCTTGTAAGCAAATAGGGTAACTCGTATTGTATTTCGTGCATATACGGTGTCCTTTCTTTTTTAGTAGCACCGCACAATATGTTATACTCGACTTGTTGAGGGCGGAGTATGGTAAACATTATTGTTTGCGGTGCTCTGCTTTTCTTTGTAGTTCTAGTTTTCTTTCCAATACTCTTCGATAAGATTTGATCTCCCCTTTGAACCATTCTGGATTCTCATGAACAGCATTCAACATCTTTTCACCTTCCGTATTCAGTTTAGTAACTTGTAAAATAAGTCCAAGTAAGTTCACTTGATAAACCTTTCCAAATTCTCTGATCAGTTTTAACGAAGGCGCTAAGTTGTTTAGTATCCACTTGAAGCTTTTTTCTAAAGTCATAGGATCAGCTTTCATACTAAGGGAAATTTCCTCATGATTGTTGATAAAATTATTCCAGTTTTTATCGATTTTGGCTTGTGGACTCTCAGGCGGTCGATCATAAAAGCAGATTGTACGGTTGATCAATCCGAAAATCAATGGTTCGAAATTTTCAGTTTTTCCCAATTTTCGAGCTAATTCTTGAGCTTTTTCATGCCTAGCTCTCAGTTCATAACGATTGATGATTGTTGCGTTTTCTAAGGCGATTCCTTTTTTTCTTCTTTGCTCATGATCTTTTTGATAAAAGCAGAAATGCATCAGGCTTTTTCGAGAGCCAAAGTAAATAGTTGTTCCGTGCGAATCGCGATTCGCAAAATCCTTGGACTGGTAAACATCTCCTATACGAAAAGCAGAGCGAAATTCGTTTCGTTCAATTTTCCTGGCTAAATCTGGTATATCTAAGTAGCCATAATGATCGTTGATCGCTAGGTCTATTCGAGTAAAATTACCGCCAAACTCAAACACTCGGTTAATAAAATTACTCCAGGTTTCTTTTCTCCCATTCAACCAACCAGCTAGGTAGCGACAGCCCGTTCCCTTCAATTCAAAGAGTGTTCCTTTTCTCTCATCTTATGATACCCGAATATCAATAGCGTTCAGCAAATTGTAGCGTCCATCATATCCGAGAATCTTCGTCTCATGGTAAACCATGTGGTTCATACTGATATTCAAAACTTTATCAATCAACATTTCATAATCGGTTGAGAAAAAATGAATCGTCAGATAATCCACAATGCCTTACAAATGTCCTTTCTTTCCTTTGAAAGTAAGCAATCCAATAGTTGATCAATCTTTTTAGCAGAAAAATTCCTACTTCCGTTTTCAAACTTCGCTAGCAAAGAGCGAGAGACGCTAACTTTGTCCGCGAGCTGCTGTTGTATCCACCCTTTCTCTAAACGAGTTTCTCTCACAGCCTTCCTTGATTCCTCTAGGTTTAATCCATTCATAGTTACCTCCGTTCTATATTCAGTTTTCAAAGATCGGAAAAAGTACTAATTTAAGTACGATTTAATAATACGCTACCGGAATTCTTTTTTAATATAAAAAGTACGAAAAAAAGTACTTTCATATTGCTGTTGTATAGAAAATCTGTTATGATTTTGATAGCCAAAAGTTTGGAGAGATAAAGAAATGAAACCTGATGCCATTGAAGTAGGTAGAAGAATAAAAGAAATAAGAACGAATTTAGGATACAGTATGTCGCAATTTGGAGAACTAATCAGCAACTCACCAAAAACGACTGTAAATAATTGGGAACGTGGAATCAATCTTCCTAAAGAGGACAAGTTGAAAAAGATTGCTCTTCTAGGAAAGATAACTACTAATGAGTTACTCCATGGTTCACCCGAAGAGTTCATTAAAAAGATTGTAGTGGATCATTTTCGATTACAATTAAATCCGCTTTTTATTCAGCAAATCATCCTTTTCTTGAAGAAGCAGAAAATTGATTTATATGATGAAATGACAATCATTGAATTTATTCAAGGGATATTTGATTCAGGTTCACTTGTTGAAGAAGAGAGTACCTATTTGAGTTATAACCCAGTTATCGGTTATGACAATCTGTATCTTGCATCAGAAACGACTAATGAAGAAATTGGAGCGCCGATTTTTTATGTTTATGTTGAGAGGAAAATGGATAGGATTCACTACTTACCATTTACTTTCTCAGAGCATCAACAGGAGCCGCTTTATACTTTGCCGAGTTTGAGTTCACAACTAGAAATTGATTATTATACCCGTCAATTTCCTTTATTGGACGTAGAGTTGAAGGAATCGATGATTGTTTATTATGGAATCAAAAAAGAAGATAATACAGATAACGTCATTCAGTATAAATATGATGACCAAAAGAAATCCTATAGCATTAATCAAAAGAAGTATGAAACGAATCTATATAATCCGTTTCAGGATGAATTAGAAAAGATGGTAGCATATTTTGATAGGGAACATTAATCTCTGTTTGTGACGCTATCATTGTCAATGAGACATCGAAATCGTTGGTATTCCAGCCTGTAATCGGAAATTTTAAGCATCTATTGCTTATAGTTACCCCCCTGTTAGAATCAGGGGCTTAAAAGCATGCATAGTGGCTGCGCCGCTATGCAACAGGAAAAATCACCCCGAAGGGTAGTTCGCCTTGGGGCGAAACCCTTTGGGGTGATTGCCTAGACTTTTCCAGAAAGTAAATTTCTTTGTACGAAATGATTTATAGACTGTGAAATAAGGGGTGAAGTAGATGGAGTTTCATTCTATGGAAGATTCACTTTTTAAACAAATTGAGAAAGCCATTGAAGAAAAAGAGAAAACAGGGGTGAAGTTAGAGCAAGAAAAGATTGATGAAATGGTAGAAAAAATGTATTCTCCAGAAATGATTAATCAGTTTTCTGATCCATTGTACGAGTCATTAATTAATCAAGCTCCCACAATGTATGAAGAGCATCGTTTAGAACAACAAGAATTTGAAGCAAGACTTCAAATGAAATGGTTAGATGCTTTTTATGGATTGAAATCTGTCATAACTATTTCAGAAGAAATTGGTACGGGGTTGATAGATGAGTTCCTCGAAAACAGTAAGAAAGATGATGGAACAAGCTTTGTTCCGCTTGAATACGATATTGCTTTTAAACTCCATGGAAAATCAGTAGTAGTCAGCAAGGAGATACTCACATTATTGCAGTCTGGGTATTCAGATGCAGCGATATCTAGATGGCGTACTTTGCATGAGATATCGGTTATTCTAAGTCTAATTACTGACACCTTGGAAAACAATACTGATCTTGCTAAAGAGCTAGCCATTAGGTTTTATAATAGGAGTATTGTGGAAGAATTTAAAATTGAAAAAATTGATAATAAAAGAAATTCAGATGAGTTCATAAGTTTAAAGGCGCAGGTTGAAGAAATAAAGAATAATTATGGTGAGAAATTTATTTACGAAGATTATGAGTGGGCAAGACCTGTATTACCCCAAATAAAAGGTAGAATCTATTTTAGTAATCTGGAGAAAAAAACTGGAAATACTAAACTTACTTCATATTATAAGATGGCAAATAATCAAATTCACTCGACTTCTTTCGGACTTTACAAAAGTTTTGGAGATATGTATGATTCAGGAATAGGCGTTATATTTGGACCATCGAATTATGGACTATCTATTCCGGGACAGTTGACTATTATTTCAATAATTAGAAGTACTTCTTCACTACTCACAGTGGACTCAACTCTAGATAAAATGATGATAATATCAGTATTACAAAAATTTTTTGAGAGATATTCGTCTGTTTTTGATGATATTCAAACGAGAATCGAGAGAGAAGAAGAGGAAATGAAAAAAGAAGAATAAATTTGGAGATAGATCAATTTTTTCTATTACAACGTAATAAGAAGCTGATAATAGTTTTTTAAAATTGTTATTGGTTTTTATATACGCTAATTTTATTTTCAAAGAAAAAAATAAGAAGTGCTATAATATTCTTTATTGAGCATTCTAAAGAGAGTTGACGAGATATGTCTGATTACAAATACTCGATAAAAAATACAACTGAAATCGAGCGTGAAAAGTTTCGTAATGTTGCTTTGAGCTATTCAACTTTAGGTGCTACGGAACCTTCAGATAATACAATGAAGCTGGTGGAAGGGTATTTGGTAGGTAACATGGAGATTGTGAATGTTTTAGAAACAGTTATTGAAAAATATCGATCAATGGGTCTTATAAATGAATGATTTATTGATCTTATCTAACAAGTTTTACTAACAGAAATTGTATTCAACTACCATCTATCTTGCTTCAAACACTGCTTATAGAAAATAGAAATTCTTTTTTATCAATTCTGACGTAGAGTGAATACTAGTAAATCCTTAATATAAAAAAATTTCTATAGATGGCTATTCATAAAGACTAGGTTTGTCCATTCTCAAATTGTGAGTTTTTTTAAGGATGGAGAGTATGCTCGATGGATGGTATTTTAAGCAAATCATTTAAAATTTTTGGGAGGTAATTATATTGAAAAGTTTAACAGAATCTAAAGTAGATAGACAAAATATTTTAAATAATACTTTAGCAATTGAGCAAATCTCTAAAGAATACAGTTTTAATGGAGTAGATTTTGAAGGGAAAACATATTTTATAAATACTCAAATCTCTGAATTTTTTGATGTTGATATTCGAACAATTGAACGATTATTAGAAGATAATAGAGAAGAGTTAGAATCTAATGATTACGAGGTATTTGTTGGTAAGAGATTGTCAGACTTTCGAACAATTGCCATGGAGAATTCTGCTACCGACATAAATGTCGGTAGCAAAACTAGACAATTGGGAGTATCAACATTTAAGACAGTATTGAACTTTGCAATGCTTTTAAAAACAAGTGACAAAGCAAGGGAAGTAAGGTCGAAAATTTTAGATATTGTTATTGATGTTATGGCGCAGAAAACAGGGGGAAGTACTAAATATATAAATCAAAGAGATGCTAATTACTTAACTCAAGCTTTTGTAGAAGAAACAGAGAGGAAAAAGTTTACAAATGCTTTAGACTTATACGTTGATATGCCGTCTTTTAAATATGGTTATTTTACTAACTGTGTATATAAATCAATCTTTAAAGAGAATGCTAAAGAGTATAGGGAAATATTAAATTTGTCTATAAAAGATAAAGTTAGAAATACTATGTATTCAGAAGTGCTATTAGTAATAGCGAGTTTTGAAGCAGGAATAGCATATGAAATAGAACTGGAATATAATAAGGCTAAAAAAAAGCTGAGTAAAAAAGACGTCGATAATATTATTAAAAGATTTTCAGAGCACCCAGCACAAAAGCCTCACATTGATGAAGCCAGAACAAAGATGGCTACTAGAGATTTTGGGTTGAGAGATGCTTATCATGAAAAACTTGAAGAATATCTTCAACCTGTAACACCAGAAGATTATGAAAAATTTCTTGGTGAAAAGAGCAAGTCTTTATCTGAACAATTAGAAGAACATAAAGAAATATTCGAACGATTGAAGGATAGATAGGATATGGAAGATAAAATTAATTATTTTGAAAAAGACCACGCCATCAAAGAACATGATAAAATAATAAATATATCTGGAGGACTACATGGGATTAAGGACGTAGGCATGCTAGAAAGTATGTTGGAATTTATACAAAATGATTTATATTACCCTAGTTTTTTAGATAAGTTAAATCAATTAGTAGGTCGAACTGCAAGATTTCATATTTTTATGGATGGAAATAAGAGAACTTCTATTGTATTGGGAGCATATTTTTTAAAAATAAACGGATTTACCTCCGATGTAATAGATTATTTTATAGTAGAGATGGAAAATATAATAGTTCTATTAGTAGATAGAGCTTTAACGGAAGAAGACTTTTACGATTTATTGGGCCTTATAATAAGTGGTGCACCTTATCCGGAAAGTATGCAATTGGTCTTGTATAATGCCTATACAACTTTTGCCGAAAACGAAAAAGTTAGAGGAGAACATAAAGGTTAAATATATAAACATTGTATTCAACTACCATCTATCTTGGTTCAAATTAGTTCAAATACTGCCTATAGGTATCCTTTTTTATCAATTTTGATGTAAGGTGTATACTACTGAAACCTTGATATAAAAGGATTACTATAGATTGATATTCATAAATATTACATTTGTCTCTTCTCAAAACGTTAATCTTTTTATCAAAGATTCAAGACACTCTCCATTTGGAGGGTGTTTTTTGATTTCTAAAATTAATAGCTCTTTGACAAGTAGTGCTGGTGAGTTCAAATTGAAAAAATTTCATCCAGAATCAATTGAAGTAGGAAGAAGCAACTGCAAAAGAGATTTAATCAATATGAAGAAAGTAAGATATATTTAACGGATTACTCCGCCATCATTTGTTTTTCACCGCCAATTGAGATGAAATGGCGGTGAAAAGAGGTGAAATGAATGAAATAATGGTATAGCTTACAATAAAAACAAAAGCTGAGAACTCTCGAAATTGAAGATATTTCCTTCTTTACAATATCACAACCAACAAATACCGTACCTATATTTTTATTTTTCAAGACGCATCAAAAAAAAACACCCAATCAAAAATCTCCACTAATCCCCACAAAAAATATCATTTAATGGAAGAATTTTTTTCTATCAACAGTTATCTATACAGTTGATAAAAATTAATTTTTCCATTCTTTTTTTCATTATTTTAATTATTTTTTCTAATCTATACTCACTGCTTTTTTAATAATGTAAAATTGGACAATACCAATTAAGTTTTGTTTATAAGTGTTTTAAAATTATTTAATTTATAAAAAAACTATAGTTATTAACTTGATTATACAACTAAAATGGTTATTTTATATTTTTTTCAAATTTTATATAAGAATGGATCGATAAAATGTTGTATATTTTTCCAAGGATTTTCACGAGTGTATCTTGTTGTTTAATTTTTTTTCAGGAACTGAAATAAAAATAAGATGAAGTGAAAAATAGAGGAAGGTATGATAAACGCAGTTCTAAAAAAGGAGGTAGAAGAAGCTGTTTATAGGGAGACGAAAAAGAGTCGCTTCTTTGGTTTTGATTATGCTATTACTGACTAGTAACGTAACCATTGGTCAAGCAGATAGTCAACATTATGGAAGTTATGGAGAGACAGGCTTTTATGGTAAATATGAAAAGAAGACTTTTCCTGATTCGAATGATTTAACAGAAGATGAGAAACAAATTCTTTCGACATCTCCTGATGAACAAACGAAAATACCGGCTGCTGGTGATGCTTCTAACGAGGGGATGTATCTTTTATCTTTGATCACGATAGTAGCAAGCATCATTTTATACCTGAAATTGAGATTAAATAAAAATATTAATTAACCAAAAAAAGAAAGGAATATAAAAATAAAAAATGAAAAATATTAAAAAATATTCTTTAGCAATTATTGTTGGCGTTGGGATCATTTCTACATATGGCACAACACTGGTCGGTGCAGCTACTGCTGGACAGTATGATTCAAAATCTTCAGTCGAATTCAAACAAGGAACGACCGTTACACCTCCGGTTGATCCGGAAGATCCAGATACAAGCATTCCGGTAGTACCGATTGATCCAACTGATCCGACAAATCCTCCGGGACCTGGTACAGGTGGCCCATTATCAATTGACTTTGCTTCGTCTTTAGCTTTTGGTAAACAATCCATTTCATCAAAAGAAGAGACTTATTATGCACATCCTCAAGCATTTGCTAGTGGAAAGACTGCTGAGAACTATGTACAGGTAACTGATACACGTGGGAATTTTGCGGGATGGACATTGTCAGTTGCGACAGATTCACAGTTCCATTTAGATACTGTCGATCCAACGGTGACCGATGAAGGTAGCGCTGAAGTGGGGGATTACTTGACAGGAGCACAACTAGCCTTTAGTGGTGGTCATGTGAACACAGAAAAAGGAACGGATTCATCGATTTATCCTGAAGAAGTAAATACAGGTATGTACAATGTTTCTACTGCGGCTACAGTGATTGTATCTGCGGATAAAAATCAAGGGATGGGTACTTGGATCTATGGTCTAGGTAAACCAACTGATTATGATTCAACAGCGACAACTGGAGATGCTGTAGCAACAAAATCACCAATTACGTTATGTGTACCAGGTGCAACAGTGAAAAAAGCGGGGACTTATACGACCAATCTTAATTGGACATTATCCGACACTCCAGCAAACTAAATACATTCAGATATTTTCTAAGGAAGGAGGATTAGATGAAGAAGTTTTTATTAGCAAGCGTACTTTCGACATTGTTTATTGCTCTCTCCTGTCAAATGGTTTATGCAGAGCAGCACGATGATATAGGAGGGTATGATGCGGTAAAATTCCGATCATCAAAAGAACCGACACTTCCTGTAGATCCTACCAATCCAGAGATTCCAGTTGATCCGATGAATCCTGATGGCTCTAGACCTGAGCCTGGGACTGGAGGCGCGTTATCGATTGATTTTGCTAGTAGTTTGGATTTTGGGATAAATAAGATTTCCAATAAAGACGAGTATTATGCTGCGCAAGCGCAAAGGTACTTCAATGATCCTAGCTTGATCACGCCGAACTTTGTTCAAGTGACAGATAATCGTGGAACATTGGCTGGCTGGACGCTAAAGGTAAAAGAAACCCACCAGTTCCGTGCAGAAGAGGCTACACAATACAAAGAACTAACAGGGGCAACCTTGTTTTTCCTGAAACCCAAGCTGGTAAGTAACAGCAACTCCCCGCAACCTACTGCTTATGAAGTACTAGGAATGGTTCCGAATCAAGAAAGTATGATCACTAGCGCTGAGATTGATCAAGGCGCTGGAACATGGGTTACACGCTGGGGAGATATGACAGATTTATTCGAAAAAAAGGAAATAATTGAAGGAGAGGAAGTAAATACAACCTTTACTTCTGCAATTCAATTGTTTGTTCCTGGAGCGACACCTAAAGATCCAGTGAGCTATCAAACAAATTTGGTCTGGATTCTTTCAGATCTGCCAACAAACAAATAACAATATCGTCAACTTAAAGGAGAAAATTCACATGAAAAAAATCACATTATATACTACAGCTTTACTAGCAACAATGATCGCAACTGGCGTGGCTACAACAGTATCAGCAGACGAAGTAGCATCATATGGTGCGTATGGTTCAATCAAATATACTCCATCAGCTAGTGTAACTGACCCAATTGATCCATTGAACCCAACTCAGCCGGTCATTCCTGAAAATCCTGATCCAACTATCCCAGTCGTTCCAGGTACGCCAGGACCATTATCGATTGACTTTGCTTCATCATTTGATTTTGGTACACAAGAGATCACATCTGTAGACAAAGTTTACAATGCAGCCGCTCAAAAATACAAAGATGCAGCTGGAAATGCCAAAACTGGACCAAACTACGTTCAAGTAACCGATAATCGTGGTTCATTAGCTGGATGGGGTTTAACAGTCAAAGTAAGTGATTTTGCTTCAACAGATGCGGCTACTGCTGGTAAAGCAGGTGAGATTTTAGAGGGCGCGAAAGTTTATTTGACTAATGCATCGATTGTTTCAGCATCTAAAACACCTGCTGATAAAGTAAAAGCAATTACAACATTAGATCCAAATGTACAATCAGACGTAGTCATGGGAGCAACTGATGGAAATGGTGCTGGAACAAGCTTAGTAGATTTTGGTTCAGATACAACAAAAGATTCATCTGTAAAATTAGAAGTTCCAGGTGCGTCAACAAAGTTAGCAAGTGACTATAAAGCAACAATGACTTGGTCATTAAGTGATACACCAGCTAACTAAGATATTTTAAAAAACACATGTAAACCCAGAAATGCTCAGATTTGGAACATGAATGAGGAATTCGAAAATCCTCCCACCTTTTTTCGTTAGCCTCTATCATTTTTGAATAAGATATTCTTGGGAAAATTCAGCTTCAAAAAGAAGAGAATGTGTCAAAGGCTTATCCGAATGTTGGGCAAGCTTTTGACACAGCTTTTCTATTTATAGAAATTAAGGAGAGAACAGCAATAGTGAAAAGGGCAAAATTTTATTTAATGACGTTCGTAATGGTAATGACGATGGTGATAGGTAGTAAAGTCGTCAAGGCAAATGAGTTTCAATTCTCAATGACACCCGTCTTACCGGAAAACCAAGCAGAAGAGGTCTCTTATTTTGATTTATTGATGACACCTGGACAGAAACAGACAATCCATGTATTGCTGGACAATTCAACAGATAAAGTGGTGACGGTTGAAGCAAATGTAGCAAGTGCAACGACCAATATCAATGGTGTAGTGGAATACAGTCCAAGTGAAAACAAAATAGATAAAACGTTAAAGTTTGATTTAGCGGATCATGTGAAGATGCCGAAGGAAGTAGTCTTACAGCCAAACTCTCAAACAGACGTAGCTATCGAGGTAACGATGCCATCTGAAACATTTGATGGTGTAATCGCGGGTGGCTTGACGTTCAAGCAAAAATCTTCTGAAACGGACTCTTCTTCAAAAGATAAAAAAGGGGTTTCTCTAAAAAACGAATTTAGTTACGTAGAAGCACTATTACTGCAACAAACAAAAACAAAAGTTGCGCCCTCATTAACTTTGAATCATGTGACTCCTTCTCAAGTCAATGCTCGGAATGTTATCAATACGAATCTTCAAAATTCAGAAATGGGTTATTTGAATCAAATGAAAGTGGACGCAACAGTAACCAACATCGATGATCCAAGTATGACGTTCACTTCAGTCAAAGAAATGATGCAAATGGCACCAAATACCAACTTTGATTATCCTATTGCAATTAGTAATCAAGGGATGTTGGATAGTGGTAATCCATCCAAACCGATGAAGGCGGGGACGTACCATTTAGCCATGGATGTGTATGGGCAAAAAGATCCTAGTGGAGAGTATGTCCAAACAGAAAAAAATCAAGAGGGCAAAGAAACGGACGTTCATTATCTCTACAAATGGCATTTTGAAAAAGATTTTACGATTACTGCTGAAAAAGCGAAAGAATTAAATGCAAAAGATGTGACGATCGAAAAAGATAATACTTGGATTTACTTCTTGATTGGGGGCATCCTTCTAGCATTGCTTGCCTTCATCTTATTCTTTATTTTATGGAAACGACGCAAAAAGAAGGAAGAAGACGAAGAAGATAAAATCTCATTGCCGTAAATCAATGCTGTCAATTAGAAAATGGTGATACAAAATGATGTTGGAATTTCTAGATAAAAAATCAATAGGCAGACTGAAATTACTCTTTTATTTAGATGCCAATGCTTCTGTTCCTCTGTTACAAGCGACTGTGATGGAGGAACTGAAGATGAATAGATATGAGCTTGAAAGTTGTATAAAAGATGTCCAAGAGGATTTGAAAGAGTTTGATTTGACGGATCAGTTCCTCATAGAAACCGGAGTAAAACCGAAGACTGTGAAATATACGCGGAAAACATTTGCGAATATCTCTTGTTTGATCAGTTGTTATGCGAGTCGAAGTACCTTGACTCCCTTGATAAAGGCTGTACTTATGGAACAAGTGGAAAATACCTTTGATTTAGAAGACGTATTATATGCTTCCAGAGCAACGGTTTATAAGATCATGTCAAAAGTAAATGAGCTGTTGAAGATTTTTGCAATAGAGATTTCTAGCAGTTGTCAGTTTCTCGGTAAAGAAAGAGATATTCAATCGTTTTTATATGGCTATTATTACACGCTATACGGAGTAAATGCCTATCCTTTTACTGAAAGCATGAAAGAAGAATTAAGTGAAATCATCAACCAGCTTCGCCAAATCACGCACTTTCTTGAAGAGGATCTTTCAAATTCACAACAGGTAAAGCTATTATATCGCTTATTTGTTTTGAAGGTGCGCAACTATTTTGGCCATCAAGGAGAAACAACTGTATCTACTGTGCAGAATGAAGGACTGGTACAAAAGATCATGACGGTTTTAAGTCCATATTTTCAACATTTGCAAGAAGCAGAGATTTACGAACTTTTGTATTTTATCGGCAGTGAGAATTTGTCGTCGTCTTGTAGACTGATAGAAACAGAAGTGATTACCTCTCTCAATGAAAAAGTGATCAGCAGTGTCATTGCAGAATTTCAAGACGTTGTTTCATGGGGTGAAACGCGTGAGGTAATCGATGAGCTTTCGCTGATCCATAACAAGCTGATTTTTCAGAAGCGTACAAACTTTGAAAATTCAACGATTCAACATTTTTCGTTTATCAAAGAAAACTATCAGTTAGCTGAAGCGCTCGCTTATCGAATCGTGCAAGAATTATTGGAGTTGGAGTGGTGTGCAGAGACAGTTCGAGCAAATTACCATGAGTTAGCAAAAGAATATATTTTTCTTTTTTTGGCAACTTTACCGATTGAACTTCTTTCACCAAAAGTAAGAATCGCCATTGATTTTTCTTTTGGAGAAAGTTACAGCCGCTACATTCAAGAACAAGTGGATGCTTTTGGTAAGTTGAATATTGAATCTTTTGTAGGAGAAGCAGAGGAAACAGCGGATATTTGTATTTCAGATATGTTGAAGTTGCAAAGTAAGCGACATCAAGTGATTTGGTTATCTCCTCCTACAGCTTCTGATTGGGAAAAATTAGGTGATTTGATCGTAAGTGTAAAAATACAGAAGTGTGGGAAGAATCATGAGAAAAATTCAGAAAATATCTCTTCGTAGATTTAGTAAAAGCTATCTTTATGCCAGTTTATTTTTTGCTCTTATTACTCATGGAGATCGTACGATTGCTGCAACGGAGGAAGAGATACTCAATCCAATCAACCCTTCAGAGTCTGTTTCTCCTAAAAATCCGGAACGTGTGTCGCTTCCAGATGAAGAAACAACTCCTTCTTCTAAAGAAGAAAAAGCAGAGAAAAAAGCGCCACGATCTCAAGGGGAATCTACAAAGAAACATGAGAATAAGACAAAAGTAGTGAAAAAAGAGGATTTCTTTCATCCGGTGGAGCGTGTGGTCCTAAATAAGAGAAGCAAATCGACCGCTGGGATGGGTGAAGACGCAAGAGTGGGAAAAACGAATACGGGGATAATGCTAGCAGCTTTGTCTGGAAAAATGCTCTTTGGTATGGGACGGTTAGACGGGGAAAGCTACGTCACCAAAGAGATCAAGCGCTACTAGTAAGAATGAATCGATAAAAACAGGGATGATGTTTGATGATAAAAGTTTGTTTTAAAGCAGGTGGATTTAAAGAAGTGGGCGCCCTACACTGGCTGATAAACGCTGATTTAGACGATCAATTACAAAGTGTACACGGGACACAGGAACGTTTTGAATGGGTCAAATATTCGATGGATCAAAGTAGCTATAATGGCTAACTGGAGGAAGAGGAGAGGTCGTTCAAATAGTCAACGAAGATTGAAAATACTGATCAGTATCTTGGTTCTACTTGCCGTGAGTCTGATGGCTGTTCCTTTCTCCAAGTATTTTCTGATAGCGACTCATTCACAATTGGCGCGTACAGCGATCCGCTACCAAGTGCCAAAAAATATTCCACCAACAGAAGATGTGAAAGCATTGAATATCCAAGATGTCATTGGGGTGACACAAAAAACAAACGATGATGCTATCGGCCAAGTCGTTATTCCTAAAGTAGAGATTTCGCAACCGATCTTTCTTGGTTTGACAACAGACCATCTGATTGATGGAGTAGTTAGTTTGTTCCCTCAACGTGAACCAGATTTGGGATCACTAACACTGATTGGTCATCACGCAGGCTCGTACCAACTGCTTTTTGCTCAAATCAAAAAATTGAAAAAAGGGGATTCGATTTATATTCAGTATCTAAATGATTACTCTCAATATGAGGTGGAAAAAACATCGGTGATCAAAGAAACAGAAGTGGATCAATTGGCTGATAAAGGCGCAGAGTTTCTTTTTCTAGTTACTTGTAGACAAGAAGAGAAAACCCCTTACCGTGTATTCGTGGAAGCTAAAAAAGTACATGAGGAAAAAGCACTGATCGAACCATTTAAACAAGAGGCAGAAATCGTCAAACAAGCAAAAGATAAACAATATCTTGTTGAATTTATCCTGCCGCTTTTGCTTATAATTCTTGTCGCTATTTTATTCTTGATTTTCGTCTGGCGTACGTAACTGAGTACTCTCCAAAAAATGATCAACGTTACTGCCCTTTCGTTTGATAAGCGGTTTACTAAGCGTCATTGAAAATCAAGATTTTAGTTAGAGTAGAAGTTGTGACAGAAGTGCACAACTCTGAGGAATAAGTAGCAAAAGCCGAAAATAGCTTCTCATATTTTTTGCTTTTTACTGCTTATTCCTTCATTAAATGGCCAAATTGCTTTTTCGTACGGAAAGAATCAACGAAATTCACTATTTCAAGCCACTGGAGCGGAGTTGGTTTGACACCGATAAAATAAATTTCTGCTTTTGGATTGATTTCCTGTCCTTCTTTTAGCGGGAAATCACAAAAGATGATTTCGGGATATTCATCGTATTCCACCACTTCAATCGGTCTAGGATTCAGCTTTGTTAAGTAGCGGACAAGTTCGGTTTTATGGAATTTTCCATATTTAGTCAGTATAGCTACTTTCACTGAGTCTAGCTGTTCTTCAAGGACCCACGATACTAGTTGGAACAACGAGAAACGAAAGGACTGACTATTGAAGATCCGTTGCCATTTTTCTTCTTTTAATGGAATTTGAGAAATGATCTTGTCTACGATTTTAAAATAATGATCCTTCGTTGGATCGCTATAATAAAAGTATTCCAAGTCAGAGTATGGCGGCACGTAGTTGTCACTTCCGTAACTGAGAAAATAGGTCACTCGATAAATCATGTTGAGAGAGAGAAAACTTTCCTGTGGGCCTGTCAATCGTCGTTCCGTTTGTTGAAACAGCTGATCAAAAATCGATCGTTCAAGCTCTCGATACTCTTCTGTATAAAAGTCGCGAAAAGATGGCAACTCGTTTTTTTCATGATAAGTATAGGTCGGAACGACAGTAAACACATAGTAAAGGTAATTGAGCTCTGTTTCATTCAAGTTTTTTTTAAAAAAACGACTGGTTATTTCTTTCGATTGCATTTGTTATTTGAAAACGTCATAAGTGATTAAAGGATTTCTAACTTCTGTGATCGTGATAGGTAAGCTAGTGATCGTATGTCCATGATTCATTCGGTGTTGCGTGATTTTCATGAATAAATAGAGTTTACGGATATCTTCACGAGAATGCATGGGTAAATATTCGTGGATCATTGTCGCAAGTGCCTGAAAACTCTCAGGATATTCAGGGATGATCGGCTCTCTTTCATCATGTAAATGCCAGAAGAGCTCAAAGAAAAAGTGACGGATACGGTATTCTTCTCCACTGATTTTTTTCTTGAATAACAAGTATTCAAGGGAATGTTCACTTAGTAGCATTCGTACAGGTTTCAGTTTAGGTAGCACACTTTGTTGATGCATATGAACGGATTCAGAAAAATGGGATAAATTTTGAAATTCTTCTTTATAGATAGATAGTAAGAATTTAAATCCTACAGTTTCTTTAAACAGCAGAATATAGACTTTAAGTAATAAAAATTCTTTTGAAAAACGGATAGATAAGCCATGTTTATCATAGTTGAAGTCAAAAGTTGGATATTGTGTTTTTATTTCTTCCACTCTGTGACCGATGGCTTTGTAACGATATTCTGAAATATTTAGTGCTTCTTGGATACTTTTTTTTGGATAATAGTCTTTTTTATTTATATAACAGTATTGGAAGAACTGGATAATTTCATTTTCTTTATAATTAAAAAAATACTCTCTCATGACTTCACCTCCACTGTGTTTGGATCAAATTAATGAAATGTTTCTTATTCAATATTATATCTATATATTACGAGAAAACCTACTAAATAAATTAAATGACAAAAAACGTAGACAGCTGTAAAACGTTCGTATGATTTTAATTAATTGTAAAATACTTATGAGAATAACCATGAATTTATTGTTTTTTTTGCAAAACAATAATAACAATAGTTGTTGCTTTTTTTGTTACTATAAGTCGAGAAAAAATACTTATTACGTATAGACCCTAAAAATAGAAGAGCTGTCTTCGGCAAGATACTATGTACTTTTTTCTTATAAGTACGCAACCACCTCAAAAGAAAGAAGAGAAAATGAATGAATAAAAAGAAAACAATCCTGTCAAAAATTATTATCGGGTTCAGCATCATTGCTCTATCGCCCTTTTTGAGTAACTATTTTGGAGATCGAGTTGAAGCGGCTACAGCTATTTCCAGTACATTAGTACCTGGTAAAAATTCAGATACTGGAAATCATACTTTGGATAGCACCTTTCAACAAAATCCGAATAACTGGACGATGTTAGCAGGAGATAGTAAGTGGTGGAAATGGGATCCTTCGGGAAATAATTATTTATGGTTAGCGAACTCAGTTAAAAATTCATGGGTATATCAATCAACCAGAGCAACACTTGATTTTTCTAAACCATTAACAATCAAAACGCCCTATTGGTATGATAAAGCCGATGTCTGGAAAATGGGGGATGCATCGGGCTTCTTTTTGACTCCGGCAAATAACGACATGATCAAACAAAATGCACCCAATGCAACAGGACAGAAGCTAGGAATTGCCGGCTTGAAAGATAGTTTTTTTGTTGGTCGTGATATTTGGTACAACAGTGCATTTGATGGACCAACTGCTACCAATAAAGGCCAGGATAAAATCGAGATTCGAAAAACAGATGCAAATGGCGTCATCGAACAATCAAGTTCCTCTACTATTCCATGGGTAGAAGCGTCTGCACCCTTACAATTCCAAGGGTCTGGAACGACTCGTTGGAGTTCTGAAACGCAAACACTGAATTGGTCGGATATTGTAGATAATAAAAATGGCACTTATACTGGCAAGCTGTCGCTTACTTCTACGCCGGATATTGGCTATAACAATAATGGTGCATATGGAGCAAAAACTATTTCAAGAACAATCACCATTAGAAAAAACATTTCATTTGGTAGCCTGGCGATTACAGGAAACAATACTGGAGTGATCCAAGGCGGGAATGCTTCCAAAAACGCTTCATTTATGGCGACTCGCGGGACAGTCATATTCCCAGTGAACTTTATTGATGCGACGACGAATGCACCGATCAAAAAGGTAGAGGCAGCTACCATCACTGCGAATGTGGGTGACAAGATCGGTGTAACAAATGGTTCAGCAAATGCCTCGGACCATTTCACTTATCAGGCGCCAACCCTTACTGGATATAGTTTTTTGAGTGGGGGTTCAATCACGGTTGCTAATTATGACGAATATGTCAAAGCCAACCCGAATGGCATCAATGTTTATTATACGCCTATTGACGAGAAAGTTGATTTCAGAACCTATTATCTAAAAGATACACCAGGAACTGGGATCGTAACGGACCCGATCACAGGATTACTTGGTGGTCATCCTGCCTCCACCCTTTCGTTTACAGCAGGCTCTGCGGTAGAGTTACCTTTAGCTAGTCCGCCAACGTTTACCGATAAGTATGGTGCGACATTCCCAACGGTACCTAAATTGAGCGTACCAGCAGGGTATAAATTGGATCACGTTGTGGCTCCTGACGGTCAAGGCGGAAAAACATATCCAGATATTGCTTCAGCGGTTGCCGCAAATTCAACATTTGATGATATAGCCAACAATCCTTGGGCAAATTATTTTACTATCTATTTAGCTAGCGATGCCGCTTCAGCTAGTTTTTCCTATAAATATGTAGATGGTACGAGACCGAATGTTCCTGATCTACCTGTGATTCCGGCTGAAACAGGTGTAACCGGTGGAGTCATCAAAGATCCTAGCGAGCAGTTACCTGAACTTCCTGCAGGTGTCACAATCAAAGATGTGACAGCACCTGATGGAAACACGTATGGAAGTCTGAGTGAGGCTTTAGCCGTTGACGCGAATAAGTACTACCAAGCAGGCACGGTAGCTTTTACTCTAAATGTCACAGCGCCGCCAGCTATGCCAACACTTGATAAAGTACCAACTGTTGAGTTTGGCACACAGACATTGAAATCGGGAACTCACTCATACGGCAGTGAGACACAGACGGGTTTAAAAGTCACTGATGAATCATATACAAATAAAGGTTGGCACGTTACAGCATCAATGTCGCAACAATTTACGAGTGATACAATGGCTGATTTGGAGACAGCACCGTTCGGTACATTCTTAAAAGGTGCAAGTATCAGTTTTCATGCAGGCACGCTAAACACAACGACAGGAAATACTGCAAAAGCACCTCAAGCGCTTGACTTTACATTACAAGAAGATGGTGCTGCGGTTTCTGTCATGGATGCCGCCACTGGAACTGGTCAAGGTGCTTGGGAGTTAAGTTATGAAGATGTCCGGTTGCAGGTCGATGGCAATAAAATAGCGGTAGGAAAACCTTACCAAGCGACCATCAATTGGTCGTTAAGTGATGTACCAGCAAATTGATGAGAAATACTGTTATTCATTACTGTTAAAAGCGGTGATTCTCCAAAAATCTATTTTTAACAATCAAAAAATTGAGGTGGGACGGCAGTTGTTAATCTCAATAAATAAGGTGATATCCATAAAAATCATTGGAATTTTTATGGATGTCGCCTTATTTGCATGGAAGCTGTCTCCACAACAGTTTGTTTACCCGTTAGTAAAAACATTACGTGATTTGTGTGTCCACTTGATTAACTTATTTGTAAATCATGAGCTTGGTAAGAAAGTTATCTTATTTTATATAGATAGTTATTTTAAGGCTGCGCGGTGGTTCAAGTGATTTAAGTTGGAATCACGAGTAAATCAAGCCAAATGAGGAAATAAAATCTCTTATCAAAAATATTTCAAAAGGATATTTATGATGTTCGCTTTAAAATTGATGGCCAAAATGTTATGTTTTCATATAGTTATCTTTAGTTTCAAAAAATGTAACTATTTGGTTGTTAAAAAAGCTGACCTTCAACAGTAAGCTGAAAAATCAAAAAATATGGAAAGCTATTTTCTAATTTTCCATCTTACTGCTCAGGTCAAAACGCTTTTCTCACAACCTAGATAAACGGTGTTCAAGAAGCAACACTTCAATAATAAGCCAAAAAAATCAAAAATGAAAAAGCCATTTTCGATTTTTCTGTCTTATTATTCAGTGCTGACCGCTTCTTTCACAACCTAGATAAACGGTGTTCGAAAGCTAACTCCTACGATATTAAGCCAAAATTTGAAAAAATATGAGAAGCTATTTTCTCAAATTCTTTCTTAATACTCGGAGTTGCCCAGCTTTCTCACAACCTATGATAAACGGTGTTCAAGGAGCAACACTTCGGTCATAAGCCAGAAACATCAAAAATGAAAGAGCCATTTTCGATGTTCCTGACTTATGCCTTAGTGCTGACCGCTCCTTTC
>Ga0308156_1001932_pt1 | contig 20791 bp, 15 predicted proteins | sample PhyAR2_FD_201041 | JGI IMG/M metagenome (GOLD analysis project Ga0308156, IMG submission 201041) | Phyllosphere microbial communities from UC Gill Tract Community Farm, Albany, California, United States - DLSL A.R2 | ecosystem: Host-associated > Plants > Phyllosphere > Unclassified | place: USA... | reverse complement strand
ATATTATTGCGGCGAGTATTTTAACAATGTGAGTTCGACATAAAAATAGAGCTAGTTAACTGAAATTGTAATTACAAAGTGGCTTTAGCCGAGTTTATCGTAGGTTTCGGCTAAAGCCGATCTTCATACTTATAGGGTAAAATGGGCTAAAGCCCATTTCTATTGATATCTGAATAATATAGCTACACCGAATTCACGTTAAATATAAAGGCTGCCGCTGAAACAGCGTCTTCTACCCTAGCCCGGATCGCAGCGGTTACCCCACAGCGGAATTGGAGGCTTGGGGAAGGAATGGATTGAGCGGGGGAGCGCATGGGGAAGCGTTGGCGCGAGGAGTAAGAGCGGAGAGCCGGATTAAGCTCCTGAGGAAATTGAGTTTGGGCTTGGGAGTGTTTGAGAGTAGAAGAGTTTGAGGGTAAGAGAGGGTGGGAGTTGAGGGTTCTGTATGAGAAAAAAGCAATGTGTGCGGCTGTTTGTTGAGGCCATGTGGGCTGGGTAGGTGAAAACAGGATGTGATCTTTCCTGTGAAGTTACAGATGTTTTTGTAATCTGTTGATTTTTTCTTTGTCTGCCCTGTGGTTTGGTTAGCTAAAGAAATCGCTTGGTTAAAAATTTATACATAAAATATCCGATAAGGCACCCGATGGTATCTGCGACAACATCCAGGGTTTCCATGGATCTTCCGAGGCCCATTTCTTCCTGGAGAATTTCCGTAAGAAAAGCGTAAATAAGAATAATCTGAATGAAATAGTGAAACCTGATCTTAGGAAATGCCGCCATGAAGCAGAATCCCAGGGCTGCAAAAATGCTGAAATGTAAAACTTTATCAATCCCATTGAACATAAACCAGTATTCGTGGTTTTCTTCGCCGGGTCTGAGAAGCATATACGTAAGAAATGCCCAATAAATGGGCAGTATCTTACTAAATATTTTTGAAATTTTATCCAATGATCGACTGATATTCTTCAGCAGAAAGCAATTCTGAATGATCGGCACCTTCAGCAACTTCTAATTTGATGATCCATCCGTTTCCGTAAGGGTCAGAGTTCAATAGTTCAGGTTGATCTTCAAGGTCGGAATTAAATTCAATCACTTTCCCGGAAATAGGCAAGAACAAGTCTGAAACTGTTTTTACAGCTTCTACACTTCCGAAAACGGCTCCTCCTTCCAATTCATCATCTACGGTATCTACATCTACATAAACGATATCGCCAAGCTCTCCTTGAGCGAAGTCTGTAATACCGATTGTAGCTACGTTACCTTCGATCTTAATCCATTCGTGATCTTTAGTGTACTTTAATTCTGATGGTGTGTTCATTTTTAATTTTTTATTTGGTACAAATGTATTCAAAATTCTACAAGCTTCAAATATCGGATCTAAAAAATGTCCTCCAAATTGAAGGACATTATCATTTATTTTCGTTTTTATTAAAAACCTCCTGAATCCCCGAAGGTAAACGTTGCGGAAATTCCTGCCCGGATCGTTGACAGCGGGAACGCCGTTGAGATTTTGTATTTCGAAGTCATCTGCTCGTAAAAGACTCTCAGGTTCAGATTTTCAGATACATTGTAGTCTGCCGATATTTTAATATTCATGAGCCTTTGTCCTCCGGTAACCTGTGAATCATCCAGCAAAATGTTGGTGATGCTGGTTCGGCTGTCTCTCAGGGAAAAATCGCCCCTGATATTAAGATCGCTTCCTTTAGCCTTTCCTCTTCCCCGTACATTGGTCATTCCCAGTCTGAAGTTCCTGATGATGTATCCTACCCGCACGACATATTCACTGTTTGAATCTTCTGTGAGCGTATGGTTTACCAATCCCAATAGCAATGTTCTTAATCTATTGTACTGGATACCGAACTGCATATTATTTCTCATCGTCATGTCTACTCCGATCAGTGGTGAGAAATTTTCTACGTAACCCACCTGGGCAAATGTAAACGGATTGATGTAATCATCGTTAATATCTCTCTGTGTCGCATTATAATTATTCAGTGAATTAAAATAATCAATACTCGACTGAACACCCGTTGCGGTATAGGTTGCCTGATACGCGTGCAGGATATCGAATTTAGAGAACTGACCATTAATGATCGGAACGTTTCTCAATCCTGAATACGTAATCTTCCAGTTCGGAATCGGAAGCCCCGCCTTCTTAGGATTGCCCATCATTTTTGGAGTTTTACCTTCTACCGCAGCCCTGAAAGCCGGGATAAGAATGTAGGCATTGGAAATTCCGTAGCCGTCTTTGAATCCGTTCGGCTCCAAAGCTCCCGGCATCTGCTGAGATAATATCCTTGCATTTTCCCTGATGGCCTGATAAATTGCCGTACCATCCTTAAACGCTGTTTTAAGCAAAATTACAGAATTGGAATAAGTGACCATATCATTCGCAAATGTATAACCGGGATCCGCCGTTCCCGAATCGGGATTTATATAATTGAATCCGGTATGTGTAAAATTCCTGTTGTAATTGTGAAGAGCGCTGATATCAATTCTGAGGTCATTCATCGGCATGATCTGCAGGTTTGCCCGCAATTCCCTTGTTGACATCCGGACATAAGGATCCGTCATGAACTGAGAGTCGCTTACCCAGCCATTCTCCATCACTGTTCTTCTGATATCTGCCTGTGAGCCGAAAAGGAATCCAATGGTAGGACCACCCAATGTCTGTCCGTACCCGTACCAGTTTGGCGCTGAAAGCAATCCCGGAAGTACCGTTCCGTTACTCTCAGAATAGTTGACATCTAATTGTTTCATGGATGTCAACAGATATGCCATGCTCTGAAGAGGAGTCAGCCTGTTTTTAAATTTATACTTTTTATAGGCATATTTATTTTTTTCCCACTGCTGGGTATACGCATTATTCAACGAATCGATTTCCTGCTTGCGCTTCTGAAGTTTGGCTGAAATATTCTTGAAATATTTAAACTGGCCGAAGAACTTCGTAAAATCTGCCGTACCGGTAGCCTGAATCACATTGGTATTCTGACCGATTGACCCTAAACTTCCGTCAGGACTTGCCAAAAGAACCGTAGATCTTGCATTCCAGTTATAAGTAAACCCATACTGTAATTCGGCATCGATGAAATCCAGATAAGGAAGATACTGGAACGGCAGTTTATAATTCAACTGAACCCTGTGATTGTACAATACCGGTCTTCCGGATCTGAACACATTTCCGAAAATCGAAGTGTTATCCATGGTATTCACATCTACATTATCATTCAAAGTTCTGGTTGCAGAATTGATTTCAAGCTTTAAAGATTTTGTGAAATTAAATCCTAATCCGTATTGCCATCCGAAATAGAAATTTCTGTTTTTGATGGCCCCGAAGTCATCATTATAGTTTCCATTTAAAATCGCATCGATATTACGGAATTCAAGTTCGTTGTAATTCCTGTCGACTTCCGTTCTGAAAGAGAATCTTGTCGGTATCGGATTAAAGTTGAATTCTTTTACCCACTTCAGGTATTTTGTTGATTTTGCCGTATCACTGATCATTTTATTGAACGGACGGATTACCCAAGGCTTAAAGGTATAATTGTAATCTACATATCCTCTCAGATATTGTCTGTAGTTTCTCTTGGTATAAATATCCCTGTAGAAATCGTCATTGTAAACGGCAGTCACAGAAATGTTTTCCACATCATAGAATTTAGGTCTTCTGTTCTGGTTCATTCTTTCCTTGTGCATGTTTACGACACCGATGCTTCTCTGTTGGGTATATGTTCTGGCCACTTTTTTAAGCTCTTCCCTGTTGGCTGCTTTTTTAAATTCAACATCGGTATCCAGAGGATTGTACTTCGGATCTTCGATGGTCTGAGAATACGAATAGTTTACCGGAATTTTGACACCGCTTTTTTCAGGCAGTAATTTATCAACATTCACGGCCGTATTAATACTGAAAGCTGATTGTGTCGATTGATTTCTTTCAGCAGGTTTAGAATCAATATTTCCAAAACCTACGGAGGTATATGACGCACTGGTGTTCACCGTAGCGAAATCTCCAAGATTGAAATTTAAACTTGCGTTCCCCGCGTAGCCTCCATCATTTTCAATTTCGGAAAGACGGATTTCGTTTACCCATAATATCCTGTCTAAAGAAACGCCACCCAATTCTCCTCTCTGATAGCCATTTCTAATACCAATCATTATGGTTGTAACATTTCCTAAGCTCGGACGTCCTTTGATGTATAATTTCTTATAAGTTCCTCCTTCATCAAATAAAGGATCCATAATTCTTTTAGTGATATCTCCTGGATTATTTTTATCTCTTCGTAGTTTAGCATCTACAAAATCCTGGATATTCAGATCCACATCATTTTCCATCGGCCAGATTTCCATAGGTGCGGTTGCTGTGGTAGGAGTTATTTTCAAGGCAGACTCGTATTCATAATAATTGTCTGTCGCATCACTTCCAAAACGGATGAAGAACTTTGTATTTTTATCAAGTCCCTGAACACGGTTGGTAGGATCCTGAGCATGAACAAAAAGCTTCAGCTTTTTATATCTTCTCATATCAAGGGTGGTATTTTTAAATACTCCTTTCGCTTCTGTAATAGGCAAGTCTTTAACTTTTAAATATAAAGAAGCTTCATTTTGTCTCTGTGCACCGGCATTTCCACTCAGAATTTGTCTGTCAATTCCCGGAGGCAATACATAAGGTGGCTGGTTTAAAGCATTTTCTTCAATGTTTACACTTCCCACTTCAAGATTACCAATGGTAACGTCATCCGTTGAACCTTCACTGGTAGCCGGATCTGCGACACTATTGGTTCCGAACACCGCTACATTTTTAGGATATTTTCTCCAGTCTGATCTTACCAGATCCATCGTTCCGAATCTTAGGGTAGAAGTCTGGTCGAAACCGGTCAGTAGTAATCTTGCAAATCGTACGTTATTTAAAATAGAAGGGTCATGATCTCCTGCTGTGTTCACATATTGTGAAACGGGAACTCTGAATAAATACCATTTTACCTGTGAAGTCTGCCCGTTCTGGAATTGTGCCTGAACAGTTTTAACATCAACAATATTATTCTGTCCTAGCGTTAAACTTCCCTGATCAAGTTTTACTTCGTACTGATTATAGCTTTCACTTTGATCCAGGTTATAATCTTTATTAATATCTTCCGAATCCGGAGTCTGCGTAGACACCTCCAGAGAGTTGCTTTGCGAATTTCCTTCCGGTCCTCTGAAATATTTATACCTCTGTACTAAAGACGCTGCCTGATTTCCTGTAAATTTATCAGACATGTAGAATACAAAATCATCCACTGCCGGGTCGGAGATATTGGTAACCGGGTTAACAAATGTATTTCCAAAGAGAGCCGCTTCCTGATCTGAGCTTAAACCGTCATACCCTAAATCCTGAGCTGTTCTGTCTGCACCTTCGCTTGAGAATGCATACAGGATTGGTGGCTGCTTCGGCTGGATTCCCCAGTTTGAGTTTGTGGTAACCGATGGAGCGGAAGGCGTAGGCAGTCCGTTTTCATACTGCATTTGACCGTCTTTAAGGATATCTTCGGAAACGTTCCCCAGCTGTAATAAAAGTTTCGGATTAGCACCGAGATTATTTCCATCTGCATAAGGATCCATCATCCAGAATTCCACATATTCGATATTGGAACTTACAAAGTTTGAAACCGAGATCGGTCTCATAATACCTGCCCATCTTACAGCCGTGCTTTCTGCAGCAGGGTTTGCATTGTATGGTCCTTTTTCCGCAGGGTAATAAGAAATATCGAAAGTATTGGTATACGTCTGCTCACCGGCAACGAAATCCCTGTTATTAAAAATTTCAGAAAACTGAACCCTTCTGGAAGCATGGTTGGAAACCGACTGGGGGGTAATTCCGCTTGGCGCCCTTCCACCGACTCCCCAGAATCTTGGGTCGATATTATACCATGATAACAAACCTCTTCCGTAACCTTCTCTGATGTCATTGTTCCTCCCGGCACCTGCAAAAATAGCATCTCCCTGGTTCTTCTCGGGTTTTGAAGCGAGGCTCCATGCAGTAGGTTCTTTTAAGGTAATCTTGGAAGTGGTCTGCTCAAAATCATCAATGTATGACTGGTCATTGATGCCTTTATTCAGACCCGGAAGCAAATAGGCAGCTTCCATTTTAAAGTTTAAATTAGAAGGAGCTTCGGTATTTACCAAAGGTATTTTATCTGTTAATCTTGTAAGGAACGGCAACTGATTGTTATACATCAAATTGATCCCGGCCATGGTATTGTTTACGGCTTCCTGTCCGTAATTTACCTTTTGGGTCAGTGGTGACTCGGAATAATTAACAACCGTTGCTCCAAGAATAAAGTTTTCATTAAATTTTCTTTCTAAATTCAATCCTAAGAAACGCTTTCTTTGCGTATTAAAGGTAAGCTGATTTTCCAATGAAATATTGATAGCCTGGCCGGACTGTTTCACCTGTTCGTTGATGATCGTCACTGTACCCAACATGTAATCTACAGTATAGTCGATCCCTTCGGTCAGCTGAACGCCGTTTGCCGAAACTTTTACAGAACCTTGAGGAACGTTTACGGCACCAAGGGAAATCCCCTGCCCTTGTGTTCCTTTATACCGGCCTTCGATGGTATACCGCTGCGCCAGGTTGCTGGAAGTGGCCACCTGCTTCTGCTGGGCATATAAATCTGTAAATACATATTGCGGATCATTACTTCCGATTACCGACTGGATATAGCTACCGAATGGCTGGGCCTTGGTAAAGATTACCCTTCCCGTTTCCGGCCTTATGGTAATACCGTTGACAAAGTCGAAAATACCGTCACCGGTCGTATTTCCATTGGTCTGTAAATCGCCGTTTGCATTGAGTCGGTCCCAGTTCAGTAATTTGATGAGAGGAACATTATTTACCTGCGGATTATTGGCAACCGGAAGATAATTTAATTTACCTCCGGACTGCGGATCCCTATACAAAACGTTAAGGATAAATCCGTCCTGAATAACCTGTCCGGCATCAAGGGAATAGATGTTCTTCATCATCAGATTCCACATAGGAGAGCTCGTTTTGACCGTAGTATTCGGCTTTAAAAGCTTAGCCATCAGCACCGTACTTTCTTCGGAGAATTCCCCTACTTTGTACACCTGGTTGCTTCCGTTCACCGTATAGGAGAATGAAACTGCCAGAAGCTGATTATCATTTAATTTCTGATTTAATGAAATGTATCCTAACTGCGGTTGCAATACATATTCATTGGTATTTAATCTTCTTGCTTTTTTATTAAAGATAAATTCTTCGCCGTCCTGGTACGCTGCTGTTCCACCGGAAGCAACGGGAAGATTGGCTCCCTTGATAGCATTGTAAGTTGTACTTGCATCCCTTAATCCAGGTAACGCATTTACGGCGGAATACAGATTAAAGCCCGGCTGGTCATTATTCGGAAGAACGCCCGGCGCATCCCCTAAATCCCTTACTCCAACAATACTTTTCTGGTACTGCAGGTTGCTGTTCCCCTGATCGAGCACCCAAACTTCCATTCTGGTGATGCTGATCTTGGAATTGATCTGAGGATAATTTAAGAGCGCATTATCATAATTATTCAGGAAATAATGCCCGATAAAGTAGTGCTGGTTGTCTTCATAATCAATGGCATTCAGTTTAAAGGTATTCATGACCCCTCCTCCCTGAACGGTAATATTTCGGGCCTCGCCTTGTTGCTGGGACAATACAACCGTTCCGTAGGTTTTTCCCAACTGGAATTCTGTTTTGACCCCAAATAAAGACTGCGAACCACGGATAAGACTTGTAGAAAGGGGCATATTCACATTACCGAATTCCACTCTCTTGATGATCTTGTCTTCGCCGCCTGCACTGGGTTTGTCTACGTCCTGAAGCCCTTTCTGCTGGAGATCTTTCCAGCTTCCTTTGGCCTGCCAAACGAGATTCATCCTGTTTTCAAAGGCAAAACCGCTTTGGGTATCATAATTGGCCTTCAACTGAAGGTTCTCCCCTACTTTCCCCAATAAGCCCAGCTGGATCCTCTGATCGATGTCAAAGGTAAAACTGGTCCTGTTCTGTGGTAAGATCAGAGGATTATCGATTTTCTGGTATAACCCTGCAAAGTCAAAAGAGACATATCCCGAAGGAATGATCTCAATTTTATTGCTTCCGAAAATGGTTTCAAAAAGACGGTTATTGATCGTAAGAGAAGGAATTAATCCTTTTCTGGCGGCGTCGCTTTTGTCTTTTCTGAACATCAGGCTGTACCGGTCAGACTTTTCTTTGTAATAAGCCCGGGTCTGCTCAGCCATCATAAACTCCTTGTAGTCTTCGGGAGACATGGCTGTGGGAGGTCCCACAATGGTATTCCCGATCTTCGGATATACATAGTACATCCCCGTTTTTATATCATAGTAGGCTTCATACTGCGTAGGATCTGCCAGCTGATAGTCTTTTTTTATGATTGCTGTGTCCCGAACCGCCGGCCTTTGCTGTGCAGAAGTCATGACAGACATGCACAGGAAAGACAGGAGCAGGAATAGGTTGAAATACTTAAAATTTGCCACCAAATGTTAAATGTTTTTTAAAATTTGTTTTACCAATTCTTCGATTGAAATCTCCGGATTTTGCTTTAGGATTCTGTCTGCAAGCTTCTCGCTCATCCTTTTAGGAATACCCAAAACTTCCAAAGCAGATAACGATTCTTCCTTTACTTTATTATTCGCAAGGGTAGAAATATTCTCCTCCGGATTGCTGAATTTCTGTACTTTATCTTTAAGGTCTACGATAATCCTTTCGGCCGTTTTGGCGCCTATTCCTTTCGCTTTCTGGATCAATGCACTGTTCCCCGAAAGGATGGCAGAAGCGATCTCATCAAGGGATAAAGTGGAGAGTAAAATAAGGGCGGATACCGCTCCTACTCCATTAACGCTTATTAACAGATTGAACATCTCTTTTTCCGATCTGGTTTTGAAGCCGAACAGCAAATGTGCATCTTCCCTGATGATCTGCTGAATAAAAAGAATGGTTTCCTGATTGACGGTAAGGGTCTGTGAGGTCATTAAGCTGATCCCTACATAGTAACCAACGCCCTGAACGTTGATCACGGCGTAAGTAGGCGTAAGTTCCTGAACAATGCCTTGTAGTGAAAATATCATTATTAATTTTTAAAACTCCCAAATATAGCAAATTAAACTAATTAATGTTTTCATTTCATGGACGAATGATTTTTAACTTAATTTTTAATTTGAATTTTAAAGATATGCCACAAAAATAAGAGACTTGAAAAACACCATTCGATACGGATTTTAAATTCATCAGGATGAATTGAGAAAATCATCAGGATAAATCCGGGAAATTATGAAGATAAATTCCAAAAGTTATCAGGATAATATTTTCAGACTATATATAAAAAAACAAAGACTCCATAAATGAAGTCTTTGTTGTACATATTTTTAACTTAAAAATTCTCTAGTGAAAAGATTATTTTTTGTCTTTAACCTCTCTTCTCTGAGCATCCAGGACGGCTATGGTGGCGAGATTTACGATCTCATCAACGCTTGAACGCATCTGGAGCACATGAACAGGCTGCTTTAATCCCATCAAAACGGGACCTATCACCTGCGCAAGCTTCATCCCTCTGAGTATTTTGTAAGAAAGGTTGGCACTTTCAAGATTCGGGAAGATGAAAGTATTGGCAGGAATATTTCCTAATTTTGAGAACGGATAATCACTCAGGTGATCGGAATCCATGGCAAAATCGGGCTGTATTTCTCCGTCAACAATCATTTTAGGGTATTTCTCGTGGAGAATGCTTACTGCTTTGGCCACTTTTTTAGATGTTTCGGAAATGGCGGCAAAGTTTTCAAATCCCAGCATGGCGATTCTTGGCTCTATGGCAAAAGATTTTACCGTAAGTTCTGCCATTTTAGCAATATTCACAAGATCTTCGGCGGTAGGATTCTGGTTGATGGAAGTATCTGCAAAGAAAATAGGTTTCTTCTCAGATAAAATCATCATCATGGCCGCTACTTTATCAACGCCTTTATCTTTTTCGATCACTTCTAAAACCGGTCTTAGTGTAGAGACATAATTTTTAGAGAATCCGACAATCAGTCCGTCGGTATCCCCATGTTTCAGCATTAAAGGACCGAAATAATCTCTCTGGCGAACGAATCTTTTGGCTTTGTATTCATTCATGCCTTTTCTCTGGCGAAGTTTCCAAAGGGTTTCCCTGTATTTTTTACGGTTTTCCTTCTGGTCGTCGTCACTAGGATCGATGATCGGAACATCAAGGCTGATCCCGAAGCGTTCCATCTGTTCTTTGATGTATTTTTTGCTTCCCAAAAGGCTCGGATAGGCAATTCCTTCTTCGTAAAGGATCTGTGCGGCTTTCAGAACGTTGTATTCTTCGGCATTTCCTAAAGTAATTCTCTTAGGGTTTGCTTTTGCGCGGTTCTGCATCATCCTTACCAGCTTTTCATCTCTTCCCATTCTGTCTAGAAGGCTGTTTTCGTATTCTTCGAAGTCGGTGATGGTTTTTCTCGCCACTCCGCTTTCTACGGCAGCTCTTGCTACGGCGCTTGATACTTTCGTAATCAAACGGTTGTCAAATGGTTTCGGGATAAAATATTCTCTTCCGAACTGAAGATTCTGAAGATTATAGGCTAAAATAACGGCTTCAGGAACCGGTTCTTTGGCAAGGTCTGCAATGGCATGAACAGCAGCCAGCTTCATCTCTTCATTGATTGTTTTGGCCTGTACATCCAGTGCTCCACGGAAAATATAAGGGAAACCAAGTACGTTGTTTACCTGGTTGGGATAATCGCTTCTTCCTGTCGCCATGATCACATCTTTACGGGTTTCAATGGCCAGATCATAGGCAATTTCAGGATCCGGGTTGGCCAATGCAAATACGATCGGGTTTTCGTTCATGCTTGAAAGCATTGCAGGAGTCATTACATTTCCTTTAGACAATCCTACAAAAACATCTGATCCTTTTACGGCATCTTCCAGGGTATCGATATCGGTTTGAGCAATAAAATCCAGTTTTTCAGAGGTCAGGTTTTCTCTTCTCTGGTTGATGACGCCTTTGCTGTCGCACATGAGTACGTTTTCTCTTTTTAATCCTAAAGAAATATAGAGGTTGGTACAGGCAATGGCCGCGGCTCCTGCTCCGTTGACCACCATTTTTACTTCTTCGATATTTTTATCGGCGATTTTTAAAGAGTTGATGAGGGCTGCTGCGGAAATGATCGCCGTTCCGTGCTGGTCATCATGCATTAAAGGGATATCAAGTTCTTCCTTTAATTTCTGTTCGATATAAAATGCTTCCGGAGCCTTGATATCTTCAAGATTGATCCCTCCGAAAGTCGGGGCTATTCCTTTTACGATATCGATGAATTTGTCGGGATCTTTTTCGTTGATCTCGATATCAAATACATTGATGTCTGCAAAAATTTTGAACAAAAGACCTTTTCCTTCCATTACGGGCTTTGAAGCCTCGGCACCGATATCTCCCAATCCGAGAACCGCTGTACCGTTGGAGATCACCGCTACAAGGTTTCCTTTTCCGGTATAATCGTAAACGGTTTCCGGCTTATCGTGAATCTCCATACAGGGAACGGCAACTCCCGGCGAATAGGCCAATGAGAGGTCTCTCTGGGAAGAGTGCGGCTTTGAAGGGATCACTTCGATTTTCCCTTTAGGTTCGGCTTTATGATAATCTAACGCGGCCTGATTAAAGTTCTTTTCGTCGCGGTGGTTTTTACTTGACATATAGAATTTTGTTTTTTGATTATAATATATATTGAATGTGGTAACTGACTAAGCTTTCGATAGGCTTCTGAACGATCTGCCCCACATTTAAATTGAGTTCTGCGGCAGCTGCACGCAGGATGTCTTCATAATAATAGGCAATGGATCCGATGAAATTGATCTCGGCATCCGCGGATTCTTGATAGGGAATCACCTGATAGTCGAAGAAATTGAGCATTTCTTCGTGTACCATTTTTTTAAGGTACGGATGTTCTTTTCTTTCTACCACAAATTTATTAAAATCTGCAAGAAAGGCATTGGGGCGGGTGGTATGGTACATGTTTTTCAGCACTTCATCCACGGTGAGGTTATACGTTTGTTCAAATTCGGATGAAAGATCTGGGGGGAGCTTCTGCATGAAGAATCTTCTGACGAGCTGTTTCCCTATGGCGCTTCCGCTTCCTTCGTCTCCCACCAGGAAACCGAGTGATGGCAATTGGATTTTTATGTTTTCGCCATCAAAGTAGCATGAATTCGAACCGGTACCCAGAATACAAACGATGGCCGGCTTTCCTCTATAGGCGGCATAGGCTGCTGCGGTGAGGTCTTCCTTCACAACGATTTCTGCACCGGTAAATACTTTGCCCAGTTCTTCGATAAGGGTATCGCAGTTCTGCTGTACGCCGCATCCCGAGCCGTAAAAGTAGATTTTTCTAATTGAATTTTTAACGGAGGTAAGGCTTGTATTTTTTTCAATTTCGGGAACGATAAGTTCTCTGCTGATAAAGTTCGGGTTGAAGCCAAGGGTTTCTGTTTTCAGGAAGATTTGTTTAAAATCGTCCAGAATCACCCAATCTGATTTTGTAGAACCACTATCAACAATAGCCACCATATTTTCCATTTTAGTTTAAGAGTGCTAAATTATGAATTTATCTTTTAAGATGTGGGATAATTGACATGACATATATGCTGTTTTTGGTCTTCGGATTTCTTATTTATTTTATATAATGCAGGAAATAGTTGAGAAGATGCGTGTTTTAGTTTGGCGGAAGGCTTATCTGTTTTGGACGGTGTCATAAGCATTCCGTATCATGCTTTATGCACTTGAGCCAAAGCCTTATCTACTTTGGACAAGGTCTTATCTGTTCCGGACGAAGCCTTATCTACTTTGGACGGAGCCTTAAATACTTTGGACAAAGCCTTATCTGCTTTGGACGAAGCCTTATCTGCTTTGGACGAAGCCTTAAATAGTTTGGACAGGGTCGTATCTGTTCCGGACGAAGCCTTATCTACTTTGGACGGAGGCTTAAATACTTTGGACAAATTTTTATTTCAATCATTAAATTATTTAATTTGCATTAAGAAATATAAAGACTTGTAAGTTCTACATCTATTTAAATAAAGAAGCTGCCTAAAAGTCCGGGTAGTCGTTCTTTGTAATTGCCACGACTTTATCTGATTTAAATAATGATTTTATAGCAGAGCGTAGGATTTGCTCCTTTGGAGCAATATCTGTGTAGATTGATATCAGCATATTATACCAGAACTCCGTCGGAGTTCTATCTTATCATAGCACACCTCTGGCGTGCCTGCGATATTCTATTGTTTTTTTCTACTACACAGATATTGCTCCTCCGGAGCATAAAAAATTACCTGTTGAATTTTCAGTCGAAAAAAAAGGCTGCCCAAACTTTTTGGACAGCCTCTGACTGTTTTAACGCTTTTTGAATTTTATTTTGGAGATGGCTTTGTATTCCGGTGAATGGCTGTCGAGAATCGTGAAGAGATAATCTTTTGCTTTGTTGAAGGTATCTACCAGGTTATCTTCTGCGTTGTAAACCGTCTCGTTTCTTATGCTTCTTGCTGAATTTAAGGGGATGAAGGCGTCTGTAACGGCCTGTGTTGCCTTGAGCATTTCATTTTTTTCTTCCTGCAATACGGTAATCTGATATTCTTCTTCGTTGGGACTGTAGCTGGTGGTATTCTCAAGCAGTGAGATGAGCTGACCGTAGTTGTTGGCCCTGAGATCGTAGCTCATCTGCGAAACGGAGTTTTGCTGCTGCGCTTCTTTTGCATCTGTTGTCGCTAAGGGTTTTACTTTTCTTAAGCCTTTGAGTTTTCGGGCAATGGTCATAAAGTCTTCGAGCTGGGCCTGGGTGACACCTTCCGTTGCTTTATACATTCTACGGAGCTTCGTGATTTTCTTGCTTACCGGGGCAAAGATTTTCTCGCGATGGTCCACGGCCAGAGAATAGGGCGCTAAGGAATCGTTCACCTGCTCCTGGCTTTCGAAAGCAGCAGTGTACATGCTCTGAAGATTGTCCAGTAATAATTTCGGATTGGAAGGATTGTATTTTGCTGCTAAATCAGCAATGTGAGAACATAATAGTTTGGCGTTTGCAATGTTTTTTGCATGCCCGGTTTCATTTTTTGACATAATTTGTAGTTATTAAATTTTATAATGAAGGCCAAATTTAAAAGAATTTGCCATTCTGTACTGTAGTTTTATTTTGACAGTGATACTGAATTGTACTACAAAATAATGTTAAAAAAAACCGCAGAGGGTTTCTGCGGCTGTATTATTGGTTTTTAATTAATTTAAATTATTTATACTTTTTGCTTTCCAATGGGTTTTTTAGTGATCACTCCAAAAACAAAAAGAGAGCAACCATTTTTCGTAGGGCTCTCTTCTTAGTAGTCATGCATAAAGATGTCTTTATTGTTGTATCTCCGATTTATTATGGTTGAACTGTACGAGCCAGTCTTCGATCTCGTCTTCAAGATAAGAGGTCTGAAGGATCATGGCATTGATAAAGTCGTCGGGAACGGGTTCATTGTCTGAATTTTCAAGATTCCAAAGCTCCTCAGACATATTTTCATACTCTGAATAAACGCGTTTGAAGCGTGAATTTTCTCTTTCAAGAGCCTCAATATTTTTCTGCTGAAGCTGGAATTTTCTGTATTTGTTTTGATTTTTCATACAAATATTATTAAAATGTGGGCGTAAAGGTTATTGATCGTATGATTTTCAGTCATATACAAGATAGAAAAGACATCAACACAAACAGTTGAAAATGAATTTATTATCAGGTGAAGCTTACGTCGGTTAGAAAATTAAAATTAGAAATTATTTTGAATCTAAAAAAATTTTTAACAACTTTTTTCAGTGTTTAACATATAGTTATAAATTTGCACATTATATCAATCGCATGAGAGATTTACTATTACGGCAGAAACAGGTTTTATTCTTTATCATAGCAGGGGGGCTTAGTGCTGTCGTTGAAATCGGGAGCTTTAAACTGTTCAGTACCGCTATTCCCCGGTTTTTCCCTCGCGAGCTTGATTTCCACGGCATTCATTATCCTTTGAGTAATATTTTTTCCACCAGCTGCGGGATCATCACGAATTATTTCCTGAGCATCTGGTTTGTTTTTGAAAGAGGAAAACATTCCAAAAGAAAAGAGTTTGCCTATTTTATGCTGGTTTCTTTTATTTCAACTTTACTGAGTCTTGGCTTTTTCCAGATTTTCTACAGCTATGTGTTTAAGGACGCGATCGATCTTATGGTGTATACCCTGAGCCCGGAAATCATCAGTAAGGTGTCGGCGATTATTTTGGTTTCCGTTCTTAATTATTCGATTAAGAAGAAAGTAATTTTTAACGGATAGAAATGACAAAGGTTTTAAACTATTTCTGGAGAGCCTGGCTTCTGATCCTGGCCTTTGTGTTTACGCTGATTTTCGGACTTCCTGTTTATATTTTATCATTTAATAAAAAGCATTATAAATATGCGTACCGTTTCGTAAGATACTGGAGCTACTGTATTTTTTACGGTATGGGTCTCCGGTATGAGCTTACCCGGCTTTCCGGTGAAACGCTTGATAAGAATCAGCAGTATGTTTTTATTTCAAATCATACCTCGATCATGGATATCATGCTGATGTGTATTTTGTGTAAAGACCATCCTGTATGTTTTGTGGGAAAAAAAGAGCTGGTGAAGATTCCGATCTTTGGTACCATCTATAAAAGGATATGTGTGATGGTAGACCGTAAAAGCGCCAGGAGCCGGGCAGATGTTTACCGCAGATGCGCCGAGAAAATGGAAGAAGGGAACAGTATCGTCATCTTTCCGGAAGGTGGGGTTCCGGATGATACTTCAGTAATTTTGGATGAGTTTAAAGATGGTGCTTTTACCCTTTCTTCAAAACATAATTCGCCGATTGTGATCTACACTTTTATCGGATTAAAGGAAATTTTTCCGTTTGACAATTCAAAAGGTTATCCGGGTAAAGCAAAAGTGTATTTTAACGGAATTTTATACCCTTCTGCACCTCCGAAAGAGCTTAAAACGGCTTCTTTTGAGACTATAAAAAAAACATTGCTCAAAGACTTTAATTAAAAGAAATAATATATATTTGTTTTCAGAAATTTTCAACAAATATGTCAAATTATTCTAAACAAACCAATTGGGGACAATTCGTTCCATTGGTTACTGTGTTTTTCTTCTGGGGATTTGTGGCGGCAAGTAATGACATTTTGATCCCTGTTTTCCAAAAAGCTTTTAAATTATCACAGACCGAAAGTATGCTTGTACAGATATGCTTCTATGTAGCATATACGGTGGGTTCTTTAATTTATATGGCTGTTTCCAAAGGTATAAAACAGGATTTGGTAAATAAAATCGGTTATAAAAACGGCCTTATCGTAGGACTTCTTATTTCTGCAGCAGGAACCCTTTTATTTTATCCTGCAGCCAATCTGCATTCTTTCCCACTGATGATTTCAGGTCTGTTTATTGTAGGGCTTGGGTTTTCACTGCAACAGATTGTTGCGAATCCTTTAGCTATTGAAGTGGGGCCCGCTGAAACCGGTTCTCAGAGGCTTACCATGGCGGGAGGAATAAATAATTTAGGTACAACTATAGGTCCGCTTATTGTGTCTTTCGCAATTTTCGGTTCTGCCGCAGCGGCAACGACTGACGTAAGTGTGGAAAGCGTAAAGGTTCCTTATCTTATCCTGGGAGTAGCATTCGTTTTGGTAGCTATCATGTTGAAATTTTCTTCTCTGCCTGCTATTACGCCGACTGTTACTGAAAATACGGATGATGTTGTTCCGGGAGAACACAGAAAATCAGCTTTTCAGTATCCACAGCTTTTTATGGGGATGATTGCGATATTCGTTTATGTGGGTGTGGAAGTTTCTACAGCGAGTAATCTTCCTGCCTACATGGAAAAAAGTCTAGGTTTTGAAACGAAAGATGTTGCTCCTTACATCTCTTTATACTGGGCTTCATTAATGATCGGCCGTTGGACCGGAGCCGTAGAAGCTTTTGACGTAAGTGCGGGAATCAAAAAGATCCTGAGATTCCTGGCGCCTTATCTTGCTTTCGGGGTATTCTTATTGGTAAATGCCATTGCAAAACATGATCTCTCGCATTTTTATGTGTACGGATTAATCATCATTGCGATGATCATCTGCGATATCATGAGTAAAGGTAACCCTGCGAGAATGCTTCTGATCTTCTCCGTGGCCGGCATTGCAGCGTTGTTAACCGGTATGTTTACGACAGGTATGGTTTCTGTTTATGCATTTACGAGCGTAGGTTTGTTCTGCTCTACTCTATGGCCATGTATTTTTGCTCTGGCGATCAATGGTCTTGGCAAACATACCAATGAAGGATCAGGTCTGTTAATCATGATGATTATGGGAGGAGGTATCGTAAGTCTTATCCAGGGATATGTGGCCGATCTTACAAACGTCCACTTCAGCTATATTGTGGGCGTGATCTGTTTTGCGTATCTTGCTTTCTATGCCATAAGGGTAAGCGGAATCCTAAAATCTCAGGGTATTAATCTTGATAAAATCACGAAAGGCAGTGGTCATTAATACAAAAAAAACAATATATAAGAAAAGGGTTTGGGCAGGTTTATTACTTGCCCAATTTCTTTTGTTTTATGCGTTCTCCAGATCTGCAGTGATGATTTCTGCTTTTGAGTATTTTTTTGAAATCCAAAAGAAAGTTCATCAGGTCATTTTCTCGTGGCTACCTTTTTCTTTCGGAGATGTGTTTTATATTTTAACGGGTATTTTCCTGTTATATCATATCATTCGCTGTTTCAGGAAAAATACGAGAAAAAGTTCTTTGCTGAAAATCCTGGTATTTGTAAATATCTTTTACTTCCTGTATCAAATATTTTGGGGAATGCTGTATTTTCAGATCCCTATCATTAAAAAGCTTCCTTCCCAAAAAGAGCCGACATTGGATAAAGCTAAAGTTTTAGCATTGCGATACCTTGAAAAATGTAAAGAAACCCGAAAACTCGCGAAAGAGGATAAGAACGGTATTTTTATCATTACCGATTTAACCGCTGTCCAAAAAGAAATTCTTACCCGACAGGCTAAGCTTCCAAAAAAAATTTCAGGTAAATATGTTCCGGAAATAAATTCTTTTAAACACAGCCTGTTTAAAAAGGTGATGAACTTTACCGGAATCTTGGGATATTATAATCCTTTTACTGCTGAAGCTCAATTCAATTCACAACTCCCCAATACGCTCATTCCTTTTACATCGGCTCACGAAAGTGCCCATCAGCTCGGTTTTGCGAGAGAACAGGAAGCGAATTTTATAGGATACCTGATCGGGATAAATTCTGAAAACACGGAACTGCGCTACAGCACGCAATATTTTACGCTAAAAAGTTTACTGAACTATATTGTTGACAAAGATCCTGATTTTGTAAAGGCTGTCCTGAAAAACTATTCTCCTGAAATGAATAAAGACAGAGCTTACGAGAAAGCTTTTATCCTAAAACACCAGGGATTACTCGACGATTTTTTCGGATTTACGAATAATCTTTTTCTTAAGAGCAACCAGCAGGATGGGGCCATTACCTACTCTTATTTCATTGATCTTCTGCTGAATTACGAAAATGGATAAAACAAAAGAATCGTATCAGGCGATACGATTCTAAAAACACAAATGATGAAAAAAAATTTATTACCTTGACTTGTTCCCTCATTCAAGGCGTTGTAAAAGTACAATATATTTTATAAATAAAAAAATATTTTCAAGTTTTTTTTCACAAATTTAGGACAATTCAAAAATGAAAATCATTGGGAGTACTTCTTTACCTCTTTACTTCTCTTTTGAAGTACTGGTTATTACTCATCAATAGGTGGATTATATATTTCCCTGAGACATGCCTTTAAGCTTTCTAATATTTTCAGTTTTTCTTGAATTATTCCAATATGGTTATTTTTTAAGCTTAACGCAAATATTGATGAAAATTGAAAAAAACGCAACTTTAATCCACTCATTGGGAGATATTTTTTATAGCTTTGAAAAATCAATATTGATAGAGCGCTTAAGGAGTGTCTCGATGCTAAAAAAAACTAAGAGAGAGATTTTTAGATAAGAGAAATCTCTTTCTCTTTAAAATATTACTATGAAACTATACTTTATTATCATTCTTGGACTTCTTTGCAATATATCTTGTCGTCAAGAAAAAAAACAAACCATAATAACAGGTAATATTCCTAATTTACCAGATGGAATGTTATACTTATATGAAGATAACGGCACAAATAATATTGACAGTGTAAATACTAAAAATGGAATATTTAAATTCACTTACATTTGGAAAAAAGGAGGTGAGCCGGTGTATTTAGGTATAAACCATGTAGATGCCAAAGGGATATTCAGATATATAGGTTTTCCTACTCAAGCTCAATATAAAGGAGCCCCTTTAAATCAATCACGTTTTCTCTCGGATCCTGCTATAATTATCAATGGAGAAATTTTTGATAACACTCCAAAGGGATTTTCTGAGAAAACCAGATTAGTCGATCTAAAATCTCCTGTTATTGCAGGACAGCAAACGGAGGCACTTTATCATATTGATGAGGACTTATTCGAAAATATTAATTCTAAAACGTTTCAAATAGTTAAAGAAAAATTAGTAAAATACCCTTTTTCATATCATCTACTATATAAGATTAGCGACAATAAAAACAGCTTCTCTCCGCAACAGATCGATCAATTTTTAGAGCTTTTCAAAGGTGAAATCACAGAAAGCGAATCTTACAAAAAACTTTCTGCTTACAATAAGAAAAGATATACAGAAAAAAACTCATCGCTTCCATTTTTGGAAAATGCGGATGGAGGTAAATCTGCAGTTTTAGATTCAAAATATAAGAAGCATCTTGTTGTCTTCTGGGCAAGTTGGTGTGGCCCATGCAGGCAGGAAATTCCTCTTCTGAAAAAAATATACAAAGCAAAAAAAGAATCAATAGAATTTATTTCCATTTCAATTGATGAAAATAAAAATGCGTGGCAAAAAGCTTTAAACGAAGAAAGGATGGATTGGAAACAACTGACGATTACAGGAAAAGATTCAAACTATGAAAAAATTCAAATGCATTTCAGATTAAATGGCGCCATTCCTTATACAGTGCTTATTGATAATAATTTTAAAATCATTAAATCAAGTGTAGGATTATCTTCAGAAAAAGATTTACAAGATTTTATTGAAAATAAATGATACCATGTAATTTAACAAAATAGATATATCACATAAAATTGAAAATATATTTGTTATTTTGAAACATCTCCTTATTTTAGAGGAAAAATATTAATATGCTATTGGAAAAACTAATTAATCATCTCAAGCTCGACAAACAGGAGTTTCTTTTTCAGTTCAATTCCCATCCGAATTATCCGTCAGCCCTGGCATTTAGTGACACGCTTAATTTTATGGGGGTCAGGAATGATGCCTATGAGCTGGATAAAGAATATTGGGATGAGCTTCCGGAAGAATTTATCGCCATTGTTGACAATAATTTTTCTTTGGTAAAAAAATCGGGAGGCCAGTATTCCATCTATTCTGATAAAGCACAAACGATAAGTAAAGAAGACCTTCATAAAAAATCTACGGATTTTGTGTTGCTGTTCGAAAAAGATCCGGCTTCCGTCAGATCATTTACCGGCTACAAACCAATTTTGTATATAATTTTAGCCTTGATAGCGCTCTATTCCGTGTTAACACTAAGCTGGCATGGTGTGTTATTTAACAT
>Ga0308156_1001929_pt1 | contig 20808 bp, 16 predicted proteins | sample PhyAR2_FD_201041 | JGI IMG/M metagenome (GOLD analysis project Ga0308156, IMG submission 201041) | Phyllosphere microbial communities from UC Gill Tract Community Farm, Albany, California, United States - DLSL A.R2 | ecosystem: Host-associated > Plants > Phyllosphere > Unclassified | place: USA... | reverse complement strand
TCCCAAATAGCGGTAGGCCTCCACTGTCTTCTTTTCCAATAGTTCTTTATCCATAGATTTTAAGTCAACAGCTGTTTCGAGCGATGGCGATTGTTCGTACGGTACGTTGGCATCAAATTCTAAGGTGTATTCGTAAAATGGTAAACCTGCTCCAATAAAAGTTTTGCCGTCTTCCTTTTTTAGATTGGGCTGTTCCAATATTTTCATCCGTTTATCAAAACTCGTCAGGGTATCTGCGTTATCCCGAGAATAAAGTGTTAAATTAAATCGGGTATAAGGTGTTAAAGTCTCAAATCCTTCCCCATTTTCGCGTGACGTCTGTGGGTAAAGGCGATAAGTGATTTTCTGCTTGCCCGATTTAGCGATATAATTGTTTAAAATCACAGGAGACATAATCCCACCATCCTGAAAATAACGAAATGCCGGAATATCATTGACCAATATCTCGAAAAAACACTGCTCATGATCCATGTAGACATAGTATAAAGGTTCTTTCGGAAAATGTTTAATCAATTTTTCTTTTACGGACAAGGCATTATCAGCCGTAATCACCGTTGGATTGGATTCGGTTATGGGTGCTGTAATCATATTATTAACTGTATTTTGGCATGACAAAGTCACAAGGAGGATTAATATAAACAAGTTCTTCATGTTATAAAAATTGAATTTTTGGCATTTTAAATGTGTGTTCACCAAACAAATTAAATTCAGTATTGATGAGATTAGCCTTTTTATTGGCAACATCCCATGTGTCATCATCTCCACGATTGGAATCCACACCCAACTGCACACTGCCTTTAATACCCGAAAAATAAATCGTATCTTGGTAATAAAGCCCCTCGCGATCGCCTGCACTCCAAGTGCGTGTATGATTAAAATGAGATTCCATACTTGCAGAAAGAAAAGCATCGATACGGGTAGCGAAATTCCCAAAATAACGCTGGGCAGAAAAAGGATCTATAGGTACGCAGCCGACCAAGTAAACTCTACCTTTTGCTTCTAATTCGCCTTTCATTTTAATGGAAGATTCACCGATCGACTTACCGGCACTGTTATTAAAACCAGAAACGAGCTGATTTTTCACCTCGACCTTGCCATCATATTGCTCGTAGCTAGCAGGTGCGGACACTTTTAGCTGGTATTCCTGTTTAATTTCTCCTGAAAAGAAAATACTGATTTTAGCGTCTACACCTGCTTCATCTAATAATGTCTGAAATCCTTCACCTATACCATCCGTTAGTTTACCAGCTAATTTATTTCGAGCAGTTTTTTTCAAATTATCTTTTAACAAATCATCGCGATTTATTTTTTCTTTTTCTAAAGAATCGGCTAGATCTTTATCATTTTGTATAAAGGAGTTTGCCAATAAATCTTTTAATTCCAATTTCTTAGCAAACTTTATTCCGATCACAGGGTCTGCTTTGATATTAAATTGTGTGACAAAATGAACAATTTTGTTCACTTTTTCGAGGTATGAGCCATAGGTAAATGCAACTTTCGGAAATATAAAATCAAATCCGAGGTCGGTGACTTTCTTTCCGGCATCTTGCACCTTCTTAATTCCCTTAGCCAATTTTTTAAGCTTTGGAAGTTTTGTCGCTGCAGATTCTCCCATTGTCAATACCGCTATAATTATTTCGACAATCATAACCAAAATGGTGAGCGTCAATATCCCTTTTTCAACCAGATCCTGATTACCTTGCGCATAGCTTTCTTCTTTCCCAAATTTACCTCCGCTAAAATTCCATTTTTTTCCATAGCCTAAACCGTACATCTCAGCCTCGGACTTAAAGTACTCGATCACCAATTTCAAAAGTTCACCATGCAGGGGTCCCATCATTGGAAAATACGCCAGCACCTTAAGATAGAGATCGATATACGGCTGTGCCTTTTCCATCAACCCCGCTACACCGCGAACAATCGGCGTATCCACTGCAGTCCCGCGGCAGTTCAAAGGATATTTCCCGGTATAATCATATACTGCGTGTATAATCCATACCGCGTCCGTAAATGCATTTACGACAACAGTAGTCTGCGATTTGTCTGGAAAATAAGCACAGGAATTGATGCGTAATTCATACCGATTTGGAGTCAATGCGATCTGAGTAGGAAACATACCTGCTTCAAACGAAAACACTTTGATATTCAGCTTTTCACCTGAAATACTGATATCCTTAACCGCTTCGCGGCTTTGATTGACGTTGACTAATTCAAGGTATTTGGCTTTATTCTTATCATGCTTTTTATCGCCCTTAAATAAGCATCCCGCCGTATCGAAGCCTTTTATATAAATAGACAGATCGGTCTGCTGCTCCATATTAGGGAGAATAGTATTATAAAAAATACGTTTGAGATTTTTCAGATCAAAGGAAATCGCCGTCTTACGGTTAATTTTATGTATCGGGCGGTCTTCATTCGTCAAATACTGGAACTGTTTGGCTTTTGATTCACCATACGAACCTACTGTCAAACGATTGCTTACTCCATTGGTATACAGGTAGCTCAAGATGCGGTTAGCACGCTTATCGGTTAAGTTTTGATTATATTCATGGGTATTACGTATATCTGCAAAGGACTCAACCTTCGCGGATATCTGGGGATTATTTTTTAAGAATTTTACAATATTATTCAATATAGCTTTTGATTCCTGCGGCACTTCATACTGATCCGTGCCGTAAAAAAGATCAAATGAAAAGCGATAATTCTTTTCCGCTACAGCGAAAGTCTTCGGGTCTTTCTCGTTAAATAAAATCGTCACCTTTTCGCGATCATGAACACTGATTGTCTGAAATTTACAGTGGTCATTCTTCTGCGGCTTGGCTTCATTCTCATTTACTGTGACAACTTTATTGGTCTTTGGCATCACGGGTTCTAGCCAAACGCCGACCTGGTTGAGAATATACAGATGTACTGCATGCCGTATATCTTCTTTAGGTGTGGTATCTTTAATATATCCCTTCTGCCCTTTAACCCTGATCATAATGTAAAAGCGTTCTTTGGGTTTCTTAAATCCCATTTTTGTTTTCCATCGCATGGTTTCCGAAGCAGCAATCTCCAGATTTAACTCGCCATTTTTTACAGTTCGTGTGTAGGTACCTACGAGCTGATCATCGGTGGCTGAAAACAGGTTTGCCTCACAATTATAAATCTCCACGATACATTCATAATCATTGACACCTTCCATAACAAGATTGAGCAGTAGCGGACGGTTGAATTGTGTGGGATTGCCATTATGAATCTGTAGATTGTTGCTCGGTGTGTTTTCCTTCCAATAGGATTTCACCACGCGATAGGGCGCGTAAGCGCGAACAAATACCCCAGTAATTTCCTTATCTTTAAAGCCGGTTAAACTCGCTTCCAAATAAAACCGCGTACCCCCCGCCAAGCTCTTTGGAATTGATAAACTATAGTCGTTGAATTTTTTCTTTTGCTTAAAATAATCCACACCTCTATTTTCCGATTGCCTGATCCAGAATACTTCACCTTTTTTTTCGGCTTCAGATGTTCCCGGAAACCATTCTGCTACCTGAAACTTGATAGCTGTAGCGGCGGGTATCACAATGACCGAACTGTTCTTGCTTATTAGCGGAGTTCCGGGGAGTACATCAATTCTCTTTACACCTTTCTTTGCCATAAATACGAATTAAGCATCAATAACCTCTTCTTGACTTGTTGTAGAAAGCTCATCAGGTATCTCCATTGGATTTAACTGGCTCTGTACATTCTCGTTTGCATTTTTTTTGTTCTCATCAGACGGTTCAGCCTTCTGTCCATGTTGCACAATAGATATACAGTCTTTTCCACCTATAGGGCAAGCCCCTTTGGAATCTTCCAAAAGTATCTTTCCTCCATTTTTTAAAATAATATCTTGGTAATAATTGGACCATTCGGATACCACTGCATTGCAAGGTTTGTTATTCAGCTTGGAACAAGATCCAAACATATTCTTTTCAAACGTGGCACCTAGATCTACCGTACTCGCGATACTCTTTTTTGTGGCATTTTTATCGTTTACAAATTCCTTGGAATTCTTCAATACTTTTAATTTATCAGGGCTGGTACCGAATTTACACATACATTCGGCACCCTGTACGACTACATGTTTTTCTGCCATAGTTAATCAAATAATTTCTTTAAAAAACTCCCTTGTCTTTCTTTTTCAGGTTCTGCAGCCTGAGATTGATTTGCTATAGTCCAATTATTTTTTGAAAAAAGAGCTGGATTGTCCAATTCAAAATATTTTATTCCTACAGCTATATCTTTATCATGCTCTCTAATGTTCCACTGCCCTTTGTAAGCCACTATATGATTGTGAAAAGGGTTCAATCTGATTAGTGCTTCATAATTACCTTTATATTTCTGAATTGTTAAACCTTCGTCTTCTTTTAGCTCGCCCTGGTGGATTAACTCAATTGCTCCTTGATCGGTTGTGTGTCCGACAATAGTCTGTTGGGTAAAAAATCCCGGATTTGCGAAACTTGCAGGCAACGGAAATTTCAAATAATCCCGCCGCGTTTTATCTTCGCCATAGTTTTTAAAAATCGGAAGAAAATAGCTTTGCATAAACCAGTCCCGATAGAGCACAGCAAAAGTAAAACGGTCGAGATCGAATAAGACAGCTTCAGTTTTGAAAATATATTTGTCAAAAAATTCACCTTCAAAATAACTCGATAGATTCTTTTTCGTCTCTGTCCAGCGTTTAACTATCGCTGGGTGATTTTCTATAGCTATCGCTTCCCCAAGAGCGTTCACCCTTAGCTGAAGTGGGTAAATCACCTTTCCGGTTTCGTGTGCCAATTTGTCCATCACCAAATCGGGTTCCTTCTCATTGATCCATATATCCTCAGAACGGTTGATCTCAACAACACGATCGCCCGTAGAATGGTCATCCAAACGCGTAATTACCGTTTCAAATTTAATTTCGTTTTTTTCATCTCCCTCCGAGAAATCTATTTGCACGCCATATTTTCGCCAACTATTGATCGGCCATTGTAGGTTCAGTTGCTGGAATTTGATTTGCTTCAATATTGGAATACTGTTCTGCTCATTATTAGCTTCCAGCAAAGGCGATTGGTAACCAACGCCCTGGGAATCATCATCAACCAACAAACTGAATCTCTTTGTCATATTTCGCCCTCCTTGTTTCCACGACCATGCACCCTTTTATTACTCGCCAATATCAAATTTCCTTCACGCGCTTCCGCATTGAGCTTATCAGCAAGCTTCTGTACCTTCCCAGTAACCTGTAAGTTATATTTTGCTTGCACATTTATTTTAATATTCGTTGCTTGTTTTAAAATTGCCATATTACCTCCTCTCCCGGATTTCAAAAAATGATATAACGTTTCTATTTTAACTCCACCCGTTGCCAGTTGTTATTTGGATCCATTCCGATACCTTCTCTACGCGCCGATCGATGGAAATAACCATAACGTAGCGCTTTTAGTTCATTCAAATTAGCACTTGTTAACTGTTTGCCACCGTACGGATAAGCTGCGCCGTTAAAGACATAAGCACTCAATTTGGACTTTGTGCTCTGCAGTACCGCATGTCCGCTGATCGAATATTTAGCCTCCATTTTGCCGCGGTCCAACGCGGCATTGTTGTCTTTACCAAACTGTCCCATAAAATGTAGCGGTATAAAGCTATATTCTTTGTGAACCATACGTTTCTCACCCCGCAATGCCCAGTACCAGCCATCGGTAATAGTCAATTCACCGGGCTTATACCAACCGTCGGCAATCAATCTATCGCGCAGTCGCTCCAATGTACCTCTTAACATGGCCGTCTCAATTTCCTGTTTGATTTCTGGCCCACTGAGGTAGCTTCCACCGATATCGGAGTGCACTCCTGGCAGATCCTTTTCAATTCCTTTCGGCGTACGCGTAAGCGAGAAGTTCTCCCGCATCTCATCGCGGGCCGTAAAATGCACCACATGTTGTGCCTTTCCAAGCGTATTGAGATTGAGTTCTGCGATATCGTTAGAAAAGCGCGGTATCGGAAGTTCAGAATAGGAAGCAACGGTATCAAAAATGCCGAGGAAATTAACAATCACATGAGCAGGGTTTAAATTAATCCCTTTAAGCTTCAAGGCATAGCCAAGGTGCCCTCCTGCAGGCATTTCCTCGCGGGCAGGCATATTATCACCGTCGTAATAAGCCGTTATTCCCTCGGCCTCTACCTTTCGGCCCTTATAGGCTGCCTTGCCGATCTCGTAGACAAAATTGCGGGCTGCCGCCGCACCGCGGCTAAAGCCGTACACATTAAAAATAATCTGCCGAAGCACTTTACCCGCATTTTCTTCGAACACTCTTTTGATAATATCAGCGGACTGTTCACATCCTTTACGCACCTTAAAACGGATACCCGTAAAACCCGAACCAAACGCATAGCCCATAGTCGAATCCTTTTGGCGGTCGGTGGTTCCTATTCCCTCAATGTAGAGCCGGTTGGCATTGGTACAATTCTCCCAAAGCCGCGCTACATTAGACCAGTCATTCTGGTAGCTGGACTCATCGTCTGACTTTCCATATTTGGCGAAGGAACTATGCCCCGTCCGGCGCGCATCGGTATTGTTCTTGTTATTTTTTGTGCCGTCAAAAAATATATCAATCGTCACGCTGTATTGCTTAGGCGTATTCCTTGGCGGTGGATTATATTCCTTAAATTCAACGTTTGCCATACGATCTAATTATCGACCCGGACCAAAGCCGGTTCGTAGCCCACAATTTTTATCTTTTTGGAAGATGAGCGCAAATAGGTATTCAGCACATTGGCCGAAGGATCTATTTCAAAGAGCAAGTCGATCTTTTCCGTCGGCTCAAATTCCTCAAATGCTTTTTTGACAATCTCATACTTAAATTTTACGTCAGCAACCCCATACTTTTTATCCCCATCTGCCCATTTTACATATACATGCTCCGGAATCGCTTTCGGCAGATTCGTATTGGCACTGTCTGTATTCAAAGGCATATCCCGCTCGCCGTTGAAGCACTGATAAAAAAAATAATCTTTAGGGCCTATTTTAATGCCGTCTACAGCAAATTTCCATGCATATTTTTTATTATATTCCATATACAGCTGTGGCTTTGGCCAACCCTGGCCTTCCAAAGTGGCATACAGTTCATCACCATATAATTTTTGAGGTTTATAGGCTGCGTCGCGATATTCCTTCCTGAAGAAGTGTTCGAAATCCTCATGTGCCGTTTCCTGTGTTATGGTGGTGTCATGTGCCTGAAACATGGCTAACAATACCTGCCGCTGCCCGTCCGCCCAAAGAGCCAGTCTCCCTTCTGGAGCAAGGCCAACAATCAAAGTTTTAAAATCATCTTTTTTTTGTGTGCGGACGTCTATCGCTCCTTCTTCCCAGATGGTGGTAAGCTGCTGTTTATCCAGCTTCCATTTTCCAGTATAGAATTTTTCCTCCTGAATAGCATACCAGGTCATCTGCAGTTCGTCCGGAAGCGCTACGGGCTCATCCGGCGATCCCATCCCCTTAGACTGTACGCTCCAGCCTTGCTGTATAATTCCATAGATCGGACCAAAACGATAGGTATAATCTTCACTAATCAAAGCCCCATCATATATTTCCACCGGGTATTCTTTGGGCGCGACAAGAGCCCCACTCCATATGTATTTTTTTTCACTCATTTTTGATTCCTGACAACTCGAAATCATACTCATCAGCATGGACAGGAGTAAAAAGATCTTATCTATGTCGTTCCTTTTACGCATGTGCTAAAAAAGTTTAGATTTCTCGACACTGTTTATCTCAATTGTTTTTCCGCTCTGCAAGGTCATGTTTTCCTTATTGCTAAAGATCGTCATTTCCGATGCCAGCTCGTTTGATGTTTCGGATTGTCGATTAAAATCTTTGCTGGCAATTTCTGTGCGATTGTCCGAATCTTCACTAATATCTCCGGTAGCGGTGAGCGAATAGTTATTGCCTGCAGTAGTTGCGATATCTTTAGACACAGATACGGTCTGATTGTTGCCAACAGCCGTACTTTGGTCATTACCTACCTGCACATCCATATTTTCAGTGACGTTAATCTGCATATTCTTACAGTTCAACGTCATATTTTCCAGTGCGGTGATCGTTACATTGCTACCCTGGCTATCGATATGAACAATATTTCCTTTAATATCCGTTATCTTAATACCCTGTGTAGACTGGCTATCGTCAAACTCGATCAGATGACCCGATCGCGTAGTGATGCTCTTAAGGTGGTTCTGAATCTGCGGTGTACTATCGGCCGTGCTCTGGTTGTATAAGCTCCCCATTACCACGGGCCGCGCTACGCTGCCCTCTTCAAAAGCCACGATGACGTGATCACCAATTTCGGGTATCGAAAGGAACCCCCTATTGACACCCCGGTCACCCGTACCTGCATTTGGGGTGATGATGCGCAACCATTCTGTTTCGTCATTATTGGCACACTGCCACTTGAAACGCACCCGTATCCTTCCCTGACCACTGGGGTCGTTGTTGTCCACGACATCTGCCATCTGCATATCTGGCTGTGGCCGTATATATTCGCGCACCGGTATACGTTCTGTACTCGCTAAAATGCCATTAAACCGATTGGTATAGCGGCCCACATCATCAAAGTGGTGTTCCACTTCGGTAATCAGGAATTTACCGAGGGTATCGGTTACAAAGCTCAGGTCCTGACGCAGGCTTGTCTCAATTTCTATCTGCGCACCAAGACGGATAGCCGGTGAATCACTGTCGCACGACACCTGGAGCAGCTGCCCTACATTGGCCTCTTCCTGATGTTGCACGATACGCTGCAGTTCACCTTGTGTATCCACACGGATGTCCAGGGGTTGACTAAACACTTTACTAAAGGTTTCGGAAGCCCGCTGCATGGCAAAAACCTGATCCGGATGACCATCCGATTTGACGTTGCTCGTACTTTCCAACAACTGGTCATGCTGCGGCAAATAGCTAAAGCGGCGGTGGTTTACAGGGCGGATTTGTATACCATAATCAAGCCGGCTCACCTCACGTCCATAGGTCACCTTTCCAGTGGGTAAGTCCGATGGTTTGCCAAAATGAAGGCGCTCACCATCGTAGTAAAACCATTCGAGGTACTCTGCAGATAGGCGGTTGAGAAATTCAAAATCGCTTTCACGGTATTGGATCAGGTAATCAATCGGTTCAGATCGGCTCGGGTTAACATGCATATGTAGATCGTTCTGTACGACATCCTGGGTTGCCAGCTTGACAATATCGCCGAGCGATTTCCCATAATAAGACCCCAGGTCTTTGCCACGATCGATCAATATGGTAGGACTGTAGCCTTTAATTTGCAACACCCCTTGGTAACCATGGTTTTGCGTCAAGGAGACTTCGGTAATGATGCCCGAAAAATTTTGCATGTTTCCCTGCGCATAGCCAAAAGAAATCGCCAGTGTACGCCCTACATAAGCGCGGCTATCCTGTAAATTAATCAACCCCGGAATACCGAGTTTACCGTGCTCTATTCGGAGTTCAAACTCGTGGTGGGCATTAAAACGCTGACGAATATTGAACGAAAGGAAATGCGACACTTCCTTTCCGTCAATATGCATCTCAATCAATAATTTTGGCTTATCAAAATACATAAATTAGCTGTTCATAGAGTTTACAAAAAAGACGGTCTTTCCTGCGATAGACCGTCTTTCCAAATTTCATGGTCTATTGCAGCTTTTAAGCCTTAGGCCAATCATTTTCCAGTGATGCATTTTGCATTTCCAGTACCCGCGATGACAGTACCAGGGATAGTGTCATTGGTTTATCGTTGGTGACCGAAATTCCTTCATTGTATTGGATGATATAGGCGTCCTGAAATTTAAGTTCTTTCATAGTCGCATCTTCCTCACTCTTTTTAAACGTGATCTTGCCGTTTACAGTTTTATACTGATTGTTTACCATCGCTTCAATGACCGAGGTATCTTCGGTCGATTCGACCTCAACCGTAATTGTACCGCCATATACAGACGATGACGGACGTCCTTTAGAGTCCACATCACGATGCAGGGAAAACCTGCACTGGATCACATCGTATTCTTTACTTCCTAATGTTAATCTTGTTTTAAATGACATAATCGTAATTTTTAATGGTTTAAAATTTAATTTTACTTACCTAAGCGTGCCTTATCAATCCACCTACGGATGTTTGTAAGGGTTACGCTTTTGGCCAGTCTTGTTCGCTTGTCGCTTCACCAATGCTGATGGAGCGCGCAGAAATCACAAATTTGTAGGTCATTGCATGCGATCCTACTATGTTGATTCCTTCCTCGTAGCGAATAATGTAACCATCTTCAAATCTGATTTCTTTCATTTTGGCATCTTCGTCTGGTTTTTTGATCAGCAATGTACCTGCAATAGGCTTGTATTGGTTGTTGACCATAGCTTCGATGACAGAAGTATCTTCTGTAGATTCTACTTCGACATTGATTGTACCACCATAAACTGAAGATGAAGGACGTCCCTTTGAATCGACGTCGCGGGTGAAGGAGTAGTCAGCATTCAGCACGTCATATTCGTTGCCTGAAAACTGAAGTCTTGCTTTGAAAGCCATAACTTTTGGTTTTAAGTTTAAAATAAATGTTGCGGTCTCTCCATGACCGTATGTCTCTAATTTACATCAAACTAAATACCAATTGAAAAAGTTTCGAATTAATAAATTGTTAAATACCGCAAAACAATCCCGTCAACAGTGTTTTAAAAGCAAGAAAAACGTATAAATACTGAAATTATTTTTTACACACAAAACAAATAAAGTGTAACAAAAGCAATACACAGTAGATAATGTACTTTGAAAACTGACACCCAAATAGATCGCTAAAAAAAAACCGCCAAAAGTTGCTATCCTTCTGGCGGCTTCTACATTCCGTGCAGCGTGGTCTTAATGCATTGAAAAGTTCTGCGTACAGCCTAATAATTCGGTTGATTGGCTTAGTCTATTTATCCTCCAATTCTTTGAGGTATTCGATCATGGCATCCAAGCTCTGCAGTAGCTTTTCACCTTCAAATCCCATCTTTCGAAAACAGATATTCCCTTTTTTATCCAAGATCAATGTTGTCGGAATGGACATTATCTCCAGTTTACTGCTCAGCTTTTTATCTTGGTTGTAATAAAAAGGAAAGTCAAATTCAGGATTGGCCTGCGCCCATTTGTAGGCGTCGTCCCAGCTATTTCCACTGCCCGAATTGAGTATCACGAACTTCACCTGCGGATCATCCGCATATTTTTTGTACACCTGATGCAAATAGGGAAATGAAGCGATGCAGGGCTTGCACCAGGTTGCCCAAAAATCGATGATGACAATTTTGCCCGCAAGTTCCGACTTAAGCAAGGGCTTTTTGTTCATATCAACGATGCTGATATCCTCTGGAAATGGTGTACTGCCGATGATATTCTGAAACTCCTTGTAATATGCTTGTTTCCATTGCTTGTCAAGCTTGCTAAAATAAGCCTGCCGTTCGGCAGCATTGTCCGTTCCGTTTTTAATGATCGCTTTGTCGAGAAGCTCACGCGTCGCCGCATCAAAAGGAGCATAACGATAGGCTGCCTCCAATGCGGGTATTGCACTGTTTGGATCATTCCACTGCTGATACTGCATGGCCACTGCGCGGAGCAATGCCGCCGATTTGAGTGTAGGGATACTTTTAGTAAACCAGTCACGGGCCGCTTCGGGCTGGTTTAACTGCGCAAGGATAAGTCCCTGATTGGCCATAATTTCTGCTTTTACGGCAGCAATCTTATCCGCCCTGGCCGGATCATGGGCCACCAGATAGCCCGTTTCGGGGAAATAGCGTATTAAACTTACCGGATAGGCCGCAACACTGTCGAGTAGATACAAATTGAGTTTGGACGCCTCCTGCAGCATCAGCTTATGATCTAAGAGCAGCTGCACATACTGATTGTATGCACGCCATTTGTAGGGATCTTGCTCCCATCGGGTGATCAGGGGCAGGTATTTCTTGGCCTGTACGCTGTCACCATGCCGCACATAGTAGGTAAAAAGATAGTCGTAAGCGCTGCCATAGGCCGCCTCATTATCGGCGGTTTTAAGGCCAAGAAGCTGCCCGATCTTGGCAACCACTGCCGTGGAATCCTGCTCGCGAAACAATTTATTGAGCCGATAGGCTATGCCGATCTTCTTGTTGGGAAACTCGTCGATCACCACCTGGCGGATCGAATCTACTTTTTGATTTTGGCCGAGTATCAGATAACCCATGGTCACCTTGTTGAGGTTCCCTTCAAAGAGCGGATTGCTTCTAAATTTTTGTTCCACCACCGCCAAGCCCTTTTGCAACAGCCGCTCCTGCTGGGCCGGACCAGCGTTTTTCATCTGTAGCACAATCAGTCGGAGCTCTGCCTCGTAATTGTCGGGATACAGACTCAGCTCTTTTTTGAGATAATGTTCCTGGGTAGCTAAGATATGATCTGAGGTTTTATCCTGAACCGGTACGCTATATGATTTTCCCAGGTAATTGCCGGCAATCAGTTTACCCTGCTTATAGACGTAGATCTCATACTGACTGCTATCACTTGCCCGCTGAACAAATTTCTTGTCTTTGTCGGCGATGGTAAAACAGGAAAAGTTGGCGTAGGGCGGCAATTTAAAGCGTACCCGCCACTTTCCGTTTTCCTCTTGCATCGGCAAACGGCTTGGAAATTCATAAAAATTGGAGTAGTTGAAATCTACGAAAAATGGCCCTGCGCCAGGAGCAGCAGTAGATTTCCCCGGATCAAAGCTGATGGTCACGGTATCACCGGCCGCTGCTTTTTGCGGCGAAATGCTTACTTGTGCCTGCACTCCCAAGGTTGCTGGCAGCAACAGCAGCAGCAAGGCCTGTCTAAATAGCAGCGAGGCCTGTTTATATAGCTTAATCATTCTGTTGGAGGTTAGCATTTGTGATTAGAATAGCACTGGCGATCGGTATTTTGGTATCGCTTTCAGTAAAGTCTGTTTTGACCTTCGAAAGTACAGGCAGGGCCCTGTTTGTTCGCACCAGGTCAAACCAACGGTGTCCCCATTCGCCGAGCAGTTCCAGCTGACGCTCCTTTTCGAGTGCCAGGGCGATGCCCGCTTTGTCCAGGGTTTGTGGCAATGCAGCAAGGCCTGCACGCTCGCGGATTTGATTGATATCCTGTAATGCCGCCGGCAACTTATTCTGGTTTAGCCGCGCTTCTGCACGGATCAGATACTGCTCGGCAAGGCGCAGCACGGTATTGTATTCGGTCACAGGTGCGCCTGTGCGCACCTTATACTTATACGGCATATAAAGCGTCTTATTACTTACTAAATAAGGTTTTAACCACATCGCTTTACGTAAATCGTTCTCCTCATAGGCCGCTACCGTGGCATCATACACCTGATAGTAACTCCTTGCTGTAGCTACTGCCGGAACGATGCTGAAGCCTTCCCAGGTGTTGACCCCGGCAGTGGAAAGATTTACCGTCTGCAGTTGCCAGATCGCTTCTTTGCTCGTTTTCAAAAAAACGGTATTGAGGTCGCGCGACAGTTCATACCGATTATCCGCGATGACTTTGTCGGCCATCGCTTCGGCATTGGCCCAGTCGCCATGATACAGATAGACCCTGGCCAATAGCGCGTCAACCGCTTTTCTATTGGGGCGGGTACGCTCGTTGCCCTGATAGGCATCAGCAATATCAACAGCAGCTTTCTGCAGATCGTCCACCATAAATGCATAGAGCTCGTCCCGGGAGGCCGGACCTTTTCGGTTGTTGGCTTCCAGATCTTTGGTATCCGTGATGAGGGGCACTTTATTGAAGAGGTTGCTCAGGTAAAAATAATTGAACACCCTTGTAAAGCGCGCCTCGGCCGATAGCTGTGACTTTACCGTACTGCTGAGCGCCGAAGCTTCAAGCCCCTCGATAATCTTATTGCTGTGATTGATATAGCTATAGGGTTGTGACCAGAGCCGATCGAGGTAAGAAGTTGCCGGACTTAGTTTATTGTATTTGTACTCATCGTAGCTTGTAAAGGCTGAGTTATAATCGTCGGCCAGGCTGGACAGTACAATGGTCATCAGTCCACTGGCAAACTGGTTATTGTAGTTGTTCATACTGGTATAGAGTCCGCCCACGGTTGCTGTGGCCGTCTTTTCGTCACTGAAAGCCGACGCTGCTGCCACTTCCGTCTTGGGTGGGTCCACGACCAGAAATTTATTGCAGGAGATGTTAAGCAGTGGTGTCGCAAAAAGGCTGTAGATGATATATTTGTTCATAGGATAAGTCTTTAGTTTTATGATCATTAAAAAGTGAGCTGAACCGCAAATGTATACGTGCGCATGGATGGCGTGGCGCTGTTCCGTACCGAGCCAAAGGGATTGACATCCGAAACATAAGTGCGGTCAAAACCAGGCATCTCGGGATCCATACCTCTGAAGCTTGTCCAGGTAAAGAGGTTCTGCGCATTGAACTGTACCACAGCGCGGCTCATATTGATCTTCTTTGCCCACTTGGAGATATCGTAACTGAGTGATACATTTTTTAAGCGGATGAACGACGCATCGTCCCATACTGCCGATGAATAGCGGTAGTAATTTCGGTAAGCCAGATTGGCTTCGTTGGCGCTATTGGCTGTGGCGCGTGGTACATCCGTCACATCTCCGGGCTGCTGCCAACGGTTTAACACATATTCATCCAGGTTGCCCAATCCGCCAATGGTTGTTGCCTGTGGCCCATAACCAATGGACGGCCCCTCCTGTTTGACAAACTGAAAGAGGAATCCAAGGCTGATGTCGCCATAACTCAGATTATTGCCCATACCACCATAGTACCTTGGCAGCAGGGATCCCAGCGTCACATAATCGTTGAAATCCGTAATTTTCCCGTCACCATCCACATCCCGGAATTGGGCGATACCGGTTTGCGAATCTACTCCTGTAAACTCAAATCCACGGACGATACGTGTAGACTCGCCAATGACGTATCGCCTCGCATCGCTGCTACTTGCAAGCCCGGGATATTCCAGCAGGGTATTGGAAGGGAAAGTGATATTGAAATTGGTTTTCCAGCTGAACTTTTCCTTCTGGATATTCACGCTGCTCAGCTCTAACTCAAAGCCCTTATTTTCAATCAGTGCGGGTGTATTACCAAAATAAGAATTATAGCCGGTCTGCGGTGCGAGCACGATATTGATCAGCTGATTATCCGATCTATTGTTGTAATAATTGGCCGTAAGGAATATACGATCTCTGATGAAACCCAAGTCGAGCCCCAGTTCTTTCTTTTTAATTTCTTCCCATCCAAAATTGGGATTAAACACCCGGGTTGGATAAAGCCCCGTGATGCCCTGGTAGGCAAAGCCCGTTCCCCAGGTATCGAGGTACTGGTAATCGCCGATCTGGTCATTGCCCGTCACTCCCCAGCTGGCACGTAACTTTCCGAAGCTCAAGATAGACTGATCCTGGAGAAATTCTTCGCTGCTGAACACCCAGGCTGCCCCGATCGACCCAAAATTACCGTACTTATTGTTTGGCCCAAAGCGGGAAGAGCCATCCCTTCGGTAGCTGAAATTTAACAGATATTTGTCGGCATAGGCATAATTGATCCGGCCAAATGCAGACTGGTAACGGTAATCGGCATACTGATTGTTGCGATTCACAAGGATACCTGCAGCGCCGATATTGTTTAGCTGCGAATCACTCGGGTAACTGCTGCCATCGAAATATTTCCCTTCGCTGACCCTTTGCTGCCAGGTTCCCCCCAAAAGTAGTTTAAAATCATGTTTACCAAAGGTTTTGCTGTAGTTTAATTGCGGTTCAATGATATAGGACTGATAATCCGAATTGCCGTAAGAGGCCATTGAACCCGTGCTCGTCAATGGATTAAATCCCGCATTGGGCAGCAGGCGTGTCTGGTCCATGCTTTTGAGGTTGTAGCCCACATTGACTTTTGCGACCAGTTCGGGTAAGATCGCATATTCGGCAGAAAAGTTGGCCAGCAGGGATTTTGATTTCGAAACACTCGAGCGCTCCATATAGGCTGCGGGATTCTGTAAACTCTGTTGGAACCAATAATAGCCGCCCTTTTCATCATATAAAGGATAGTTGGGCGCCAGGTTATAAAACTGCGCAATATCGGTCGGTACGGTATTATTACGGTCCAGGTTAAGGTTGAAACTGCTGTTGAGCTTAAATCGCTTATCTTTGGACTGCGTAGACAAGTTCAACAGCGCACCACCGCGCTGATAATTCTTATTGCCCGGCAAGGGATCCCCCTGACGATTGAAATTGGCACTGGCCAGGTATTGGGTATTTTCGTTACCTCCGGAAAATGACAGCTGATAGGTCGAGAAAGGAGAAGATGCACCATAAAACTCCTTTTGCCAGTCGCTGTAGGCGGACTGATCCCAAGTGAGCAGATCCGGTGCATTATCTGCTGTCGCTTTCAAGTTATCGTTTTTAAAGCCTTCTTTCCGGATTTCCAAATATTGCTCGGTATTGAGCATCTTCAGGTTTCGAATGGCTTTACCGGAGCCCACATTGGCATTAAAGTCTATTTTAAGACCGCTCTTATTTCCCTTTTTCGTTGTGATCAGGATCACTCCATTACCACCGCGGGAGCCATAAATGGCTGTTGCATCTGCATCCTTCAGCACATCGATGCGTTCAATATCCCTTGGATTGATCAGGCTGAGCGGACTTTGGTTGCCATTGGCTGCGGTAAACTGGTTCATGCTTTCGTCCGAAAATGGGATTCCGTCGATAATGTAAAGCGGACTGCTGCCATTAGTCAAAGAGTTGACGCCACGCAGCTGCACCTGAAAGGAGCTGCCCGGCAAGCCCGAATTGGAGGCGATATTGAGTCCGGCAACGCGCCCCTGCAAGGCCGCCAAGGGGTCTAGTACCGGTTGTGTTTCGATCTCCCTGCTCGTGACGCTAGATACCGAACCCGTATTTTTGCGTATCGAAGACGTCCCGTAACCGATTACCACTACCTCATCCAGGTTACCGGGATCTACCTCGAGACTGATGTCGATGATACCCTTAGCCAGAACCGTGACTTCCTTGCTGCGGTAGCCCACATAACTCAAAAGTAGTATATCATCCTGCTGCAGGCCATTTAAACTAAAACCACCGTTAGCATCGGTCATCGTACTAGCTACCTTATTTTTAACGCGTACACTAACCCCTTCAAGCGCTGCACCGGATCCATTGCTGACCCGACCGGAAATGGTCATCTGGACCGCCTTTGCAGCCTCCTTCCCCTGGAGTACAATGGTATTTTTGACAATTTGGTAGCGTATGCCTTTAGCTGAGAACGCCTGCCTGAGGAGTTCAGGAATATTGGCGTTGTTTAAATTGACATCTACTGGTAGATCCGGATTGATCTCATTGGGATCATACACAAAGCGATAATCACTGCGTTGCTCGATGGATTTGACGAGCTGTTTAAATCGGACATGGTCAATTGACTTGTCTGCCTGCTGGGTCAAAGCATAGCCATTCACATGCATCAGCATCAATAGCAGGGTTTTTACGGACTTTTTCATAAGGTATTTAGATTGAAAATTCGTTTGTTACGATTTTAGTTAGGGAATAAGCAAGAGTTCGTTTTTCTCAATGGTATAATTGATACCGGCGAAGCGTAAAATCTTCAGCACTTCTTCAAAGGATTCTTTTTTGCTGATTTTTCCACTAAGGACTTTATTTTTATAGGCAGGCGACAGGCTATAGGTGAAATTGTACCAACGCGCCAGATCCGCTAAAATCTCAGGCAACGGTGTCTGGTCAAATTCAAAGTACCCGTCTTTCCAGTTGGCTATATCGGGCTGGCTGTTTTCCGCCAGCCGCTGGAAGGCTCCATTCAGCACATTCAGCTGGATCCGCTGTCCGGGCAGCAGAATCTCGTCCAGGCCAGCATTGCTGACCCGTATTTTCCCTTCGTCAAGCTGGGTCGTTAAAAGTGCGTTGTCCTTTGGATACAACTTCACGTTGAAAGCTGTCCCCAGTGCTTCGATACGGGTGTTCCCCACGTGCACAATAAAAGGTTTCGCTTTATTTTTGGCCACCTTAAAATAAGCCTCACCTTCCAGAAATACCGAACGTTTATGTTCATTATACCCCGGTTCAATTTTGAGCTTGCTGTCGGCATTTAACCACACCAGCGTACCATCCGGAAGTTCCATTTTAAATTCCTGTCCCCTTTTGGTTTGAAGCGCCACGTTGCTATCCTTATGCCGATCGAGCCACTCGGGGCTAAACGGCTTTTCCTTACTCAGGCTCACCACCTCATTTCCGATCAAAAGATCGGCCTGAAATTGACCAATACTAAAGGGCAATGGCTTCGGAGCTTGCTGCCGTGGGGAAAAGAAGTATATCGCCGCACCGGCCATCAAGAAAAACACCATACTGGCCGCAACCTTTAAATAGGCTTTTTTATGGCGTTTAGCCCGCCATTCGGGACCAAAAATATGCTGTTGGAAAAACTGGTCTTCGGCAGCAAGATCCAGTTCGGGAATGTCTTTTGCATTATTTTGCCGGCTGAGCTGATTGTACCAACTTTCGACAAGTGCATTTTCTTCAGTGCTGCACGTGCCCTGCTGGTACTTTTGCAGTAATTGTTTTGATATGCGTTGTTCATAGGTGCTATCCTGTTTACCGTTTAGAAGACAGGATAGTGCGCGTTTAGTGGTAGAAAAAAATGAAAATAGTTCGTATTTTTTTTCTCAAAACCGTCAACGCATTGTAAATCTGCTTTTTGACTGTCTGCTCAGAGATCTCAAGTTCTGCGGCGATCTCCCGATAACTCCGCTGCTCGAATCGACTTTTTTTGAAGATCAAAGCCATTTTGCGGGGCAGCTTTTCAATCGCTTGATCAATTTGCTCCGCTAATTCTTTTTCCCGCAACAGATCGTCGGGCATCACTTCAAATGTTGGGGCTGCGTGCTCGAGGTAAGTCTCATATTTCCGACCCACATCCTGGCTGGCAATGCGGTTAATGACCAGGTTACGTGCAGAGCGATAAAGATAAGCCTGATACGAGTGCACGATTTCCAGATGCTCCATGCGATCCCAGAGATTGGTAAAAATTTCCTGCACAATATCACGGGCCTCGTCTTGGTCGTCCAACATGCGGAAAACATGCACATACAGCTTGCCCCAATTTTCCTCATAAAGTTGGGTAAACAATTGTCTGACATGCGTTACGTTCATTCTCGATGGTTTAGCTATAGTTGATAAGTCAAAATTAGGCTTTATTTTTAGCAAAGTCAATTGATGATGGATTTCTAATAAAACCTGTAAAATAATGCAATTTCAACATTGCTTTATTGGAGCGGTGACCGCTGCACCACCATTTAACCATACAATCGGTCATTAAATGGGTTAGCATCTCTTGTTAATAGGCAGAGATGTCCTAAATACGTTGTCTACGTATAAGTCCCCTATCGGTAAAATAGGCAAACGAATGGATCACCACATTCCTTCCCTTAGTAAGTGTCTTTGGACGGGCGCTGTTTTTACGATCATTAATTAATTGAATATTATGCTTGCAATGAATTACCGGGGGCCCTATCGCGTACGTGCCGATAAAAATGCCCCCATGCCAGAGATCCTCCATCCGCAGGATGCCATCGTACGGGTATTGCGCTCCTGTATCTGCGGGTCTGACTTGCATCTTTACCATGGTCTTGTACCAGACACCCGGGTGGGTTCTACCTTTGGACACGAGTTTATCGGTGAAGTGGTTGAGGTAGGCGCTGGAATAGAAAATTTACACGTTGGCGACCGGGTGATGGTGCCTTTCAATATTGCCTGTGGTAAATGTGCCTTCTGTCGGCAGGAGCTGTATGGTAACTGCCATGAATCCAATCCTGAAGCGACTGCGGTAGGCGGTATCTTTGGCTATTCCCATACTGCGGGTGGTTATGCCGGTGGGCAAGCCGAATATGTTCGGGTGCCCTACGCAGATGTTGGTCCGGTCGTCATTCCCGACTGGATGGATCCCGACGATGCGGTTTTGCTGACCGATGTTGTACCGACAGGTTATCAGGCGGCCGAAATGGCGGGAATTCAACCCGGAGATACGGTGGTGGTCTTTGGTGCCGGTCCAATTGGTATTATGGCTGCCAAGTGCTCCTGGCTGTTCGGGGCTGCCCGCGTGATTATAATCGACCATGTCGACTATCGGCTCGAATTTGCCGAACGCTACGCCCAGTGTGAGGCAGTCAATTTCCGCTCCATCGGCGATCCCGTCGTTTTTATCAAAACGGTCACCGATTCACTCGGCGCTGATGTGTGCATCGATGCGGTAGGCTGTGAGGCGGCAGGTAACACCATGAATAGTCTTTTGGGACGATACTTAATGTTACAGGGTGGATCGACCACGGCATTACATTGGGCGATTAATAGCGTAAAAAAAGGGGGTATTGTGTCTATTGTAGGCGTCTATGGCCCTACAAATAGTTTGGTGCCTATTGGTAATGTGTTAAATAAAGGAATCACCATACGGGCTAATCAAGCTTCGGTGAAGCGGCTGCTGCCCAAATTGATCCAACATGTAAAGGATGGCGTTATCAATCCCAAAGAGCTGATTACACATCGGGTTCCGCTCGAAGAAGTCGGTGATGCATATCACCTCTTCTCTTCCAAATTGGATCATTGTATCAAAACTGTGTTAATTCCACCATCGGCTTCGATTTAAGATATTTTACTATGATAACAGATCAAACTACACCCGAAGATTTTATCAACGATAGACAATCGGATTACGGACATATCAAGGGCTGGGCAATCGATTTTGACCCCAAAAACGACCCCACCTATCCCATCAAAAAACG
>Ga0308156_1001926_pt1 | contig 20826 bp, 24 predicted proteins | sample PhyAR2_FD_201041 | JGI IMG/M metagenome (GOLD analysis project Ga0308156, IMG submission 201041) | Phyllosphere microbial communities from UC Gill Tract Community Farm, Albany, California, United States - DLSL A.R2 | ecosystem: Host-associated > Plants > Phyllosphere > Unclassified | place: USA... | reverse complement strand
CTGAAAGCAGCACTTCAAACTCAAGCGTGGTTGTATACCCGCTACCGCTCAGGCTATGCGTCACCTTACTGATAATCCACGGCTGCGCATCGATCACGGATTTAAAGCCGCTCACCCTGACCGGTGTCTCCGGGTACAGGTCGGCACGCCCCATCGCGAGCGTAAGCGAGAATTCAGCGACGCCGCGCTGCAGCTTATCCCACTTTGCTTTAGCCGCCCGCATCGCGGCCGCTTTCGTCGCATACACAGTCGTCAGCGTGAATATGTTGTCTTCCGTGCCAGCCAGATAATCACCTTCACGGGCCTCCGGCGTTTTGGTCGTGGTCGTCTTTTTCTTTTTAGCCGCCGGGTGCTCCAGCGCGCGCAGATGCTTTACCTTTGGCTTGCGCTTCACCTTCACCTTTTTCGGCTTCGGGTCTTTGGTATGCAGCCAGTTCGCAGAGACGCCGGTGTATGCGCCACGGTCGGCAATGCTGAAGCTGTGCCGGTCGCCATCCTGCCGCGTGATAGTCATCTGCGGAATCGGCTTGCCGCTGGCAGTGACGCCGTTACCGGGCTTAATAAACAGAAGCCGCCCGGCCTTTACTGCCGCAACCGCGCCGTAAAGTGTAGCGAGTCGCGTCAGGAATTTAGCGTCAGTCTCCTGGGTCTGGTCGATATGAGCCACGGCAATTCCGGCGAAGCCAACGGCCAGCATGGGCTTTAAGTTATTGCGCGCGGCTATCTGCGTCACGACTTCCCCCAGGGTTGTGTCGTGATAGGACACCTCCCGGCGGGAATTGAGCGAGCCACGGAAATCAGCACTGCGGGCACGAATGGTCATGGTGTCCGGCGCGCCGTGGTGCTCTACCTCATCCACCGTGAAATTACCTTTCCCGAAAAGCGTCTGGCCTTTCCAGCCGAGAAACAGCGTTATCACTGCGCCGCGCACCGGCATAGCCAGCTGCCCGTCGGCGTCGTCCAGCTCAATATCCAGCTGGTCAGCCTCAAAGCCGCGATTATCGGTCAGCGTCATCGAGATAAGGCGATCCCGGATATTGGTTGTGACGTCTTTGGAGTTAACCTTGAGCATGAAATCCGGCGTCAGCTGCGCCCCGGCCTGCACCGGCAGGCTGCTTATCCCGATCATCCGGGCAGCCCCCCTGCAGTTGAAATCTGGCTACCAGCCGCCGACTTCACGCCGTCAATTGCTGGCGTGAGCTGCCCTGGCAGATTGCTTGAGCCGCTGATAAGCCCGTCAGCCTGTTTCTTCAGATCGCCAAACATAGAGGTAAGCGACTCATCCACGCGCTTAAGGCTCAGGGTAAACATGATTTTGCTGGCCGTTCCGTTGGGGTAGAACTCGCTGAAGGTGTTAGAAATACTCTCGATCACGTACATGCCGTAAATCATGCCACTGCCGCCAATCAGCGGCCATGCCATCCCCTCGTCGGCCATCAGGCGGACGGTCATCAGCGACACCGAGCCGCCTGTGATTTCCGGGCGCAGCTCCCCGGATAGCGTGATTTTTTCATCGCCCGGCCCGATAAACTGCGCCGACGGACGCTGCCCGAAGCGGCTGTTAGTGGGCCAGCGGTAGTCGATATTCTGCTGCATATCCCCGTAAGGCAGGGTCTGTCGCATAAATGGCATCATGCCGTAAATCATCATCATCGGTTAATCCTCCCAACCCATTTTGCTGCGGTTCTGCGCCTGACGATTGCGCTGCTCTTTTGCCTGGTGCTGCGCCATTAGCGCCATTGCGTCGTCTTTGGTCATGCCCTCGTGCATGTTGATTTCATACTGATAGGTATTCTGGCTGCGGTCGGTGAATCCGCCCCCGGCTGAAGGGGCTGAAACCGGGCGGTAAGGTGCGCCACCGTAGGCGATATTGTATTGCAGCCCGCCGGTATCGGCGCCCGCGCCGCCGGTCGCCACCGGATCAGGCGACGGCACCTTGTCTTTCAGGCCATCGGATTTCGTGTCGATGATGCCGAGCTTTTCCAGCACCCAATCAATGCCGCCCATCAGCTGATCGAGTGCGTGCCCCGGAATTTTCAGCGCCTCGGCCAGCATGTTGCCGAACTTCTTACCCATGTCTCCGGCGGCGGCAAGTTCGGTCTGCGTGGATTTCACCGGCTCCAGCAGTTTGCCGAACCAGTCCCACAGCTCTTTGACCTTGCCACCTACCCACTCAAAAGCCGGCTTCAGAGAACCGAAGGAATCACTGATCGGCCCCATCGCTGCGGTAAAGCCTTCGGCCATTCCCGCAATAAGCGCGCTGATAGGCTCCCAATATTTCCGCACCAGTAGCGCCCCGGCCACGATTGCCGCTGCGACGGCCACAACCGGAAGCGTGATAGCGCCGAGCGCGGCCGTGATAGCTCCGCCCGCGATGCTGAATGCCGTACCGAGGAAGCCCGCCCCGGCAATCAGGGTATTGACGCCCGCAATCACCGGCCAGGCTACCAGCCCGATAGCACCCAGTGCGCCAACAAAAATAAGTCCTGCCATTGCCGCTTTAGCAAGGCCCGCTGACAGAACCGGGTTTGCCTGTACCCATTTATCTATATTGAGCAGAAATTTCGTTGTGTCCTGGGTAAGTGTGCGCAGGCTGCTGTCCATCTGGTCATAAATATCTGTGCCCAGCACCTGCGCGGTGCGGGTGTAGTTCTCAAACTGAAACAGCGGGTCATCGCTGCAGGTACGGTTGCCCCAGAAGCGGAAACCGTCTTTACGGATTAGCGTGGTGACGTCGGCCTCGTTTAACAGGTCGGCGTCGGTGCCGGTCTGCTGCAGATCCCAGAACACCGACGCAGAAATACCTGTCACGCCGTTGACGCCGACGTTAGACAGGGTTTTATGCCAGCCCGTATCGTTGTCGATTCTGGCGCGCAGGCCCAGCGCACGGGCAGTGGCATAGGCGGTATCGCATTTACTGGTCGCGGTGTTCCATGCAACGAAATCAGGCCAGATAACCATGATTTCGCGCTGGCTGAAGTTCTGGCGGTACAGGCGGGCTTCGGAAATGGTTTTACATTCCCACGCTGAAACGTAGGCAAAGGCGCGCAGCTGCTCCGCAATGCTGGCAAGTGCGGTTGCCACTGGCAGTGAATCCAGTCCCGGCACGCCGAGGATGCGCGGCTTCACATCGAGCTGAGTCTGCGCGGCGAGCAGCGCTTTCATGCCGGTATATTGGCCGTTTTCATCCGTGCCGCCGATGATATTGGACGTGGTTTCGGCTTCGTCGGCTCCTTCAGCGACGCGCACGACGACGGTAACGGGTTTTGACTGGTCAGCAATGGCCTGCAGCGCAGCCGCAAGCGTGCCTTTTTTACCGGCCTTGCCGACAGCGGCCTGCACGTTGGTGATAAGTACCGGCGTATTGAGCGGGAAGGTTGCCGCATCCGCATCCTGCGCGGTGCAGACCATGCCGACGATTGCGGTTGATACGGTTGTAATGGTGCGCGTGCCGTCGTTAACTTCGACGACGCGAACACCATGATGATAATCAGACATCTGATGCACTCCGTTTTGAGGGTGTGCTCAGATTGCCCGCTGGGGCATGGGGATGCATGTGATTGGTGTTTGCTGAAGGCTAAGAGAACAACTTGTTAAAGCTAGTAAAAAACCGATTAGTAAATTACCATTTGGTTACGGTTCGTTAACAATCTCAAAACCTTAACTCAAATTTATTTGGAGGATAAGTGAAAAACTGGGTTCTATTCGCTTTATTTTTGACAGGATGTACACCGAGCACTACTTTTCATCGACTTGATCAAATAGTGACCACTACCTCCCCCCCTTCTTCATGTAAAGTTATTACGCGCCCTCTAGAGAGGATAGTTAACAACACAGATAAAAATATTAACACAAACCTAAAATGCTCTATTAATCACGATAATATATATAATATAGAAAAAAGTGACACTTTGAATTTATTTTTCAATGAAAACTCTTACTTAGGATTTACCACTTCTTTAGCCCTTGATCCTATATATTTAGCAATTCTAAATCAAAACTTAGATAAAATTAAAACAGATAACCCAAAAGAAAGTGAAACACTACAAAAAAAACTAAAGGAAATAATTATCGCAAGTGTGCCTTTTTTACTATTTTTGTGGGGATTAATATCCTTTAGGTTGTCTGAGTCAAGAGCCAAAGTTGGGTTGTTAACGCCTTTGCTGGAAAAAGCATCGGACGCGATAAAATCTGCGAATGAAAATTTTAAATCTAATGGAATAGTTACCTTGGATGATATAAATAAATTCACTATACCTATGATTGGAATAAAAAATTTATTAGAGGACCATTCCCTAACTGATTATTTATTGGAGCAAAACGATGATGCATTCAGATATATAAAGGGGCTAATGCCATCAAATGTTGTTATGGAAATGAGAAACAAGGAACTTTTTGATAAATTCCGGGCAAGCATGTTTTTAACCGCTAGCAATCTTCAGCAAGCAAACAGCGCAATAAATTTAATTAATTCAGACTATAAAATAATAAGTGAAAATATTTTTACAAAGAATCGCCCTTACTTCTTAATAAAAAAAATTGGAGCTTACGCTTTATATATATTTACTCTTCTGGGTGGGTTTATCGTGTATTTGTCATTAGTGGCTTTCTTTTAAAAAAGAATTCAGAAAAGGGCGACATACCGCCCTTTTTCCTAAACGGGCTTTTGAGGCCATTCGATATTTAGGGTATTGGTTTTAACAGCCTGCACGGCCTGCACGTACTTCATCCATTCAGTAAGCGAAACCCTATCCGCATCGCTTATCATTTCAAGCCTGAGTTGCGTTTGCCATGCCTGCGTCACACTATTAGCATCTGCAATCCGTAATGCCTTTTCCGCTTCGGCCTCACTCACCACTGCAGCCTGCTGCGCGTCAATGTCGGTCACCCATTTTTCACCGTCCCACTTATCAAACGCGGTTGCCGGAACTTGGGTTGTGGTATCTGCGGGATAGTCACCCAGCGTCGTGATCACTACCGGCATGCCACCGGAAACCGGGTAGACCGTTTCGCCGCGATGATCCGGCACGCTCTGCCAGCTGCCGCCCTGATACACGGCCACAATGCCCACGAGCAATTCAGGCGGAGCGGTAAGGCAGGCATATGCAGGCAGTCCAACTCCCTTCGCCAAAAACTCATCACTGGACCCGGTAAACTCTCCGCTTACCGCGTCGAAGTTATAAATAGTCAGTGTGCCGGCCGATTTTGCCAGGCCATTTTTATCAAGCGTTACCTTAGCCATCATGCGGCCCTCACAATGTAATTCAGTGCTACGTTTCGGGGGCGCAGAGTGATCCACACTGCGCCATCAGTCTGCGCTGCATTTAACTGCGTCCCCTGGATGATGTTATCTGACAGGACAGGATCCATTACGCTGTTATTGGGCGTTTTTGCATCGGCTGGCTGTAGCTTGCTGATGGTGTCAGCCTGATTAAACGCCGTGCCGATTGTTGCGCCCGTGCTGGTTGAATCTATACCGGGGTAATCCACAGCAGCGGTACGAAATCCGGTTGCCGCCTGTGCGCTACCAATTGCACGTCCGCTATCAACGCCTCGCCCGTCATCCCAGCCACGAATAAACTCGCCACGCAAATCATTCAGCTTCAGTCCCGGATAAGCCAGCGCCAGCTTCGGGTATAGCGTGCCGCTAAAACTCGCCCCGTTACTTTTCAGAAAGACCATGCCAGCCATTGAGGGAAAGAGTTCATTAGGCATTTTTGCGTGAGGCCAGGGGAAAGGTGAACCGATAACGGGCGCGCCTTCGCCTAAACCGAGGTTTTTGAGAAGGTCTGCAATCAGCCCGGCGTCTTTAATTTCTGACAGGGCATTTGCGATCTGCAGGTACTGGCTGTGGGGGTTATCAGCATCGAGATGCTTTTTCATTACGCCGTCAGCGTATGCCTTTACCTCGATCACAGCGTCATCAACATACTTGCGCGTCGCCAGCACTACTGACGGATCAATTTTCAGCGTGACGGCCGTTGTGCTGTTCACGATTAAAATCATGCGCACAGTCTGCGTCCGCCCGCTGCCTTCAGCCAGCTGCGGCTTATAGGTTTCCGGGCAGTTAGCAACGGCAATCAGCACGCCGTCGGCGTCATACAGGCCGATTTCGCGGATCCAGAAACCGCCCTCGCTTTCCGGGATAATCTGCTCGGCGATAATCTGGCTGCTGTTTGCCGCGTCAACGGTCAGGGAATTAAGCTGCGCGCGACGCTTCTCGCCGATGAGCTTTGTCTGTGCCGCATCAGGCGTCGGGAGCGTGCCGCCACCATCGCCGACACCCATAGAGGCGATGTTCACTTTCGTGCCGAGTGCGGCGGCGTTCGCCAGCTTAGCCGCGCCCTGATTGGTCAGCAGGGCAAAATATTTTGTCGTCATGCGCTCACTTCCGTCAGGTCAATAAGATGCACCGCCGCGCCAGAATAGACCGGCCCGCCGACGCTGATAAGCTCAGGGGTATAAGGGTAAACAGTCAGCTCGTCGCCGCTGTAGCTGGCAACGGCGACCGGCAGAGTGCCGTTAGCATCGAGATTAATGGACAGGCCAATAATGTGACGGCTGCAGGGCTTGGCGTCAGCTATCAGGCGCTCCAGCTCGTTATACATCTCCTCGGTAATGCCGGTATCCAGTACGCCCACGTCCAGCCGGAACGTGCCAGGCGCTTCACCGGTTTTCCACCACTCGATTATTTTGATGAGATAGCCCAGCGGCTCAACGACGCGCCGGATAGCGCCTATCGTGCCCTTGTGCCGGTGCACGTACTGCGAGGCGGCAACCACGGCACGCTTTGTCGATTCAGGCCAGGCTGAATCCCAGCGGTCAACTGACCACGCCCACGCCAGATAGGGCAGAAGCTCCACCGGGCAAGTGTACGGATTCCATAACTGGCGCAGCGGCACGCTCATCGCGCCTGGACTTGCCAGCGCTTCGGCGGCAGCAATCTCAAGGGGTGTCGAGCCGGTCGGCAGCAGGCGCTCACTCATCCGAGCCTCCCACGGTCAGCGTGTAGCCTGTGCAGTAAGCGGCCTTTGTTTTATCAAGTACCACATCTGCAGCAGGCTTAATCAGATTGACGCGCTGCACGCCCTCAACGTGCATAGCGGCATACAGCGCAGACAGGCGAATGTCGCGGCCGAGGCGCTTCTGCGCGCTGACAAAGGCGGCGAGCTTTGCCTCTGAGGCGGCGCGGATTGGCTCCGCTTCCGGCCCCGGATAGAGGTACAGCTCGGCCACGATTTCGTATTCCACAATCTTTGCTGACTGCACGCTCACCCGGTCGGCAACCGGACGAACGTCTTCGTCGTTGAGCGCAGCGTTAACCACGGACAGCAGATCATCACCGGCCACGCCGTTGCCTTCACGCGCGAGCACAGTCACGGTAACAACGGCGGGCGACGGGCTGATGGCCGATGCATCGGCTACGCGGCCGTCGGCGCTTCTGGCATGGTACTCATAAGCACCGGTCGGCCCGGCCACGCTCAGCCCTTCAAAGGCGGAGGCGATGCGCAGCCGGAAATCATCGTTACTTTCCATCACTGCTGGGGTTGGCGGAATGGTTGTATCGTCGGCCGGGGTAATGGTCAGGCGGGGTACGCCATTGTTAACGCCGAGCTGGTCAAGGTCGCCATCCAGTGAATACGCCACCATTACCGCCTTTGCCGCCTCGTTGATGCGCTGGCGCAGGATCAGCTCACGATAAGCATTTTCCTGCAGCAGTTTAACGATGGGTTCTGACTCCAGCGTCAGCGTGCGGGCGACGGCCTCCTGCTGGTCAGCAGGATAAAGGGAAATCAGCGTCGCCTTTCGCTCGGCCAGCAGGGTTTCATAGTCCAGCGACTCCACCACGTCAGGCGCGGGCAGCTGGCTCAGGTCGATAGTTGCCATAGTCTCAGCTCACAGGAACGGTTAAGGAAAAAGGCTGCGCGTTGTCGGTGCGGTTGCCGGACAGCTCAACCACCATTGCGCCGTTGATATCCGACTCAAAGCTGATGGCGGTCAGCTTTACGCGCGGCTCCCATTTCAGGATCGCCATATAGCAGGCCGACATAATCTGCAGGCGCAGCGCCTCGTTTTGCGGCTGGTCAATCAGCGCGGATAAAAGCGAACCATACTGGCGGCGCATCGCCCTGGAGCCAACAGGGGTCAGAAAAATGTCGCTAATCGACTGCCGGATATGATCGAGGTCGGTCAGCGCGTCGCCGGTTTCCCGGTTCATGCCAATATATTTTGCGGTTGTCATACCGGCGCTCCCGTTTTTCCGCCGCTGTCGCCTGGATGGATATGCGAATGCAGCACCTTGCCGTTTGAGGAAAGGTTGCCGCCGGTATGCGTCACATCACCTTTCATCGTGCCGCCCTTAGTGACCTCCAACTGCGCAGTTTTGAGCAGTGTTGTGCATTCCACTTCGGGCGAGTCGAACAGGATTTTTACCGCGGCCTTGATGGTTGCGGTCTGTATGCCGGTTGCGTTCAGCGCGCCGGTTTCCGGCTCGTACTCGATCACCGCGCCGTCAGGAAATGACCAGTGCAGTGCATCGGCCGAGGCAGACGGAGCCGGGTTGTCATCCGAGAAAATGCCCGGCAGCACAAAGCCAGTATCAAGTTCGCCGCCGAGGCACAGAATAAGAACCTGCTCACCGACTGACGGCGCATTCCAGGAGCGGGTTTTACCCGCGCGGGCGCTCAGCCAGTGCAGCCAGCCGGTTGTTTTTTTTCCCGTGTCCACGCGGCACTTTCCGTCACTGAGGTTTACCTCTGACACGGTGCCGATGCGGATCAGGTTGCGCAGCAGGCGTAGGATTTCGGAGATTTGTTCGTTCATGTCAAACATCATGCAATGACCCTTCAGTCACCGCCATTGATCTAGGTTTGACTATCTCTGAGCAAACAGTAAAGTTATGCATAGTATCTTGATACGGAAATTAAATAATGAGATCAATTATCAAAGACTTTGAAAATAATTACAGTCGCTATACATCATATTCAGTAATGCTGGAATCATTGATTAATAGCTTGCTTTTAAATAATGGGATTAAAGCGCATTCAATCAACTCAAGAGTCAAAGACAAGGAGAGCATTGAGAAAAAAATAGAAAGAAAAGGAACATACCTTAAGATTGATGATATAACTGATGTAGTGGGCGTAAGAATAATAACTCATTACTCAGATGAAGTTGATTTAATTGCAAAGATAATTGAATCCGAGTTTTTCGTGGATATCGAAAACTCAATTGACAAAAGAAAGTCATTGGCACCAGATAGATTCGGTTATTTATCACTACATTATATCGTTTCATTATCGGATGTGAGAAGCAATCTCGCAGAAAACACCCACTATAAAAACTTTAAAGCCGAAATACAAATTAGATCTATTTTGCAGCATACCTGGGCTGAAATAGAACATGACACCGGCTATAAAACTTCAATTGAAGTTCCTCATCATATCCGCAGGCAATTTTCTCGCCTTGCTGGCTTACTCGAAATCGCTGATGAACAGTTTATTAATATAAAAAAATCACTCATTGAATATAAAGATCAAGTATCAAAACAAGTCCTAGATGATAATGCTGAGTTATCAATCTATCTTGATAGCATCAGTTACGAAGAGTATCTTTACAGTAGTGAAATAGTCAAAGTCATCAGTGATGAAATTTTACTCCAAACTGGTCATACCTTTTATGAAATTGATGATGAATTTTACGTCAAAAAATCTGATTATGTTCGAGCTGCATTAAAACAGCTGTCTTACTTTGAAATCGACACGGTAAGCAAACTTGATGAAGCATTGAAAAAAAAACAAAGATTTTATTATTAATAGGATTTGTGGAATTATAGCAGAGTTCACATCAAACAGATTTAATGGGCCAGTCCATTTAATGGGAGTTTATCTCTCTCAAGCCTTATCAGCTAAAAATGGTAGCAAAGAGGAAGTAACAAAATTCCTTGCAGATAATATCAACAAGAAAGATGAAAATATTATGAGTTTGTTAACCGATCAAATAATGACGGCACATTGTGCTGCCAATAACTCCGATTAAAAAAATCGAAAAGAAGGCTCATGATAATTACTAAATCACGAGCCTTCAAGGATATTATCAAGAGTAGAGTTAATCACGCCTAAAATTAGAAAGATCACACCTAATATTAAGGCAATGCTTCTTATTTTTAGTGCATTCTTTTATGCTTTCAATCCTGTTATTAAGAATTATAAATTATTTTAGTCGGGAAATAATTAGCTCCTCAATTATCTGTGGGTCATCGTCGCTGAAGCCCAGCAGCGGGCGCTCGTCATAAGCCACTTCTTTTCCGCGCCGCGCCGGGCGGTCGCGCAGCCCGTAATGATGCACGCGGGCCATGCGCTGCACGTTGCCCGCAAACTCAATTACGGCCTCATTCGGGCTGGCCTGTGTCTTCATATACTTAGCGGTGCGCAGCTTTGCAAACATCTCGCGCTTTATCCGGCCCTTTTTGCTGCGCACCGGCTGCGCTTTGCGGGGCTTAAACGGCGTGCCGTCAGGTGCCTGCTGGCACTTAATATTCTGCTGCTGACTCGCGCGCAGCTTGCGGCCAATACTGCGCGCCATTTCTTTACGCGCCGGGGCTGACAGGCTGCTGATAAACGCCTCCAGACGGTCATTTACCAGCTGCAGCCCGTTCATGTCTGCAACTCGCTGACCAGCTCGCCTTTAACGTAAAGCTGCACCGGCCGCGCGTCATTCTCCGGCAGCGGTTTCTCACCGACGTGGGTCACGTGCAGCCCGTCATCGGCCTGCTTCACGATCACGCGCTCGCTCAGCTGCAGCTCAATGCTGATATCGCTGGCGGTGTCGCTGATCACGTCCGCCTGAAATGTAAAGCCCGTCCGGCGCTTATCCTCGCTTGCCATAATGTCGGGTTCATTCGTCCGAAGCCATGCCAGCAGCGGCACGATCAGCAGGTCGATGTTACCGACGTAATCGGTAATGACCATGTTAAGCCGGTACTGGTATTCAAAAGACAGCGAGCTGGCAAGCGTCGAGACGATGCGCCCGCTGTCGATAAACACGTTCAGCGCGTCAGGGTTTCGCTGCAGCTCAGGCACGCTGTCGGTCAGCGCCTGGCGCAGCAGTTGTGGTTTCAGCATCGTGTTGTTCCTGGCAGTCTTTGATGATTTCGACCTGCAGCCCGCACGCAGCGAGCGCAGCCTCTAACAGGCGATTATCCGCCGCCAGATCGCCCGCCGTTTTAAGGCTGTTTCCCGGCAGCGGGCAGCTTGTCACGCGCGGACATCCAATCCAGATAATCTCTGGCGCTGGCGAAGGCCGGGCGGGTGTGCAGCCGGACAGCCATGCTGACGTCGCCTGGGCAATCATGCACGCACTGCTAAACGAACCGCTTACCGCAGCCAGCGGCGGCGCTAATCCCTCAATTCTGGAATTTTACTGATGAGCAAACGCAGAGGCCGCAAGGCTCAGACCACCACCGCGCAGCCTATACAGGCAACCGCACCGCAGCAGCACGCCGAGGCGTTTACCTTTGGCGACCCGACGCCGGTCATGGATAAGCGCGACATTCTGGATTACGCCGAGTGCATCGGTAACGGGCGCTGGTTTGAGCCGCCGGTCAGCTTTAGCGGGCTGGCTAAGAGCCTGCGCTCGGCTGTGCATCACAGCTCGCCGATTTACGTGAAGCGCAACATTCTGGCCTCAACGTTTATTCCTCATCCGATGATGAGTCAGCAGGAGTTCAGCAAGTTTGCACTGGATTATCTGGTCTTCGGCAACGCCTTTGCCGAGCTGCGCCGCAACGGCCTTGGCAGGCCACTGCGCCTTGAAACCACCCCGGCCAAATTCACACGCAGAGGCGTTGAAGATGGCGTTTACTGGTTTGTGAATGACTGGAAAGAGCCGCACGAATTTTCGGCCGGCAGCGTGTTTCACCTGCTGGAGCCGGACATTAATCAGGAGCTTTATGGCCTGCCGGAATACCTCAGCGCGCTTAACTCCGCCTGGCTGAATGAGGCGGCAACGCTTTTCCGCCGCAAGTATTATCAGAACGGCGCGCACGCCGGTTACATCCTGTATATGACCGACGCGGCGCAGAGCAGCAGCGACGTTGACCGGATGCGCCAGGCGATGCGCGACACGAAAGGGATCGGCAACTTCCGCAACCTGTTTATGTACGCGCCTAACGGTAAGCCGGACGGCATTAAGATCCTGCCGCTCAGTGAAGTGGCGACGAAAGACGATTTCTTTAACATAAAGAAAGCCAGCCGCGACGACCTGCTAAGCGCACACCGCGTGCCGCCGCAGATGATGGGGATTATCCCGGATAACTCCGGCGGGTTTGGGGATGCAGTGAAAGCGTCGCAAGTATTCGTACGCAACGAATTAATTCCACTGCAGGAAAGAATGAAAGAACTTAATAGTTGGCTTGGCGATGAGGTGATTGCCTTTAATGATTATGTTTTAGTGGGTTAAAAATTGCGGCTCGCTTTGAGCCGCAAAATTCTATCTGCTTTTTATTTGCAAGTACTGTCTTATATATGTGTCAAGGAGCTTATTTATTTCATTATTGATGGCATCATGTTTTTGCGGGCTCCTTGCTTTAGATAGATGCTTTTCAATAAACTTGTAGGAAAGTTTTATTATTAATTTCTTTTGAGTGTGATAGATTTCTTGAGCCCAAGCCAGTTCCTTATGCTTATCAAGTTCATTTTTATGATCCCTGGTAATGATAAAAGCAATTTTTCCATACTCATTACTAAGGTAACTGTTAACTTGGCGGTAGTCAGTTTGGCGAAGTTCAGCATAGTTCTTTATTTCAAAGATAACCATTCTTGATTGATAATCTTCAATGATTCTTTTCCATACTGAACGTTCGCCAGAATTAGTTGCTATAATATCTCTTTGTTGTATGCCGTTCTTATTGCTATGTAATTCGATATTATGCAGGTCGCCGGCGAAAAGTATCCTTAATGTTTTGAGACACCATGATTCAAAGTCGTGAGCACCTGCCAAACCAGAATCGATTGCATTTAATTCGCTAAGCAGAGCTCCTATCTTTTGTTTTCGCTGCTCGGTTGATGTTGAGCTAACTTCAATATCATATTCATCATGAATGTCTTCAGCTTCACTTAGCTTAATTTCGCTTCGAGAAAGGCCGAGTGCTAACCAGTAACAAGGATGAATGAGTATACGACTTTCATGCTTGAAATCTCGATCAGGGTCCTTTCCATCATGACAAAAAACGAATGATGAAGTTTGATCATTATATAAGCCTATGAAACCGACACTGTATAATCTTTGGATGACTTGTTTAGGACCATCGAAAAGCAAAATATCTTGAAGTTTATCTCTGGGCAAATCGTCATTGTCCAAAACTTCTTTTAAGACAGCAGAAGCACTTCCCAATGACATTTCAGGATCGTGGCCATTGAACTTCCTTGTGAATTCTTCAAGTGCTGGAAAAATTGTATCATATTCTTTGTGCAAGTCGTTTAGGCGGTTTATTGAGATTGACTTAGCAGTAGAGTCTATATCATCCAGTATGATAGTATCCCGATCATTTGAGCCCGCGCGCAAAAAAGCATCATTTAGGAGCACTAGAATATCTCGTGGTCGATATAATGTTAACTTCAATGCGGTTCTAAATCCCTCCATACCTTTTAACTCTCTTGCAGCAAACTGATTCCATGTTTTTAGGTTATTTTCTTTTTGAACATTAAAGGCAACTCTAAGTCGATTACAAACCACATTAAAAAGATTGTATTCATCCCAGTGGAGTCTTAATGTTTGCCCCTCTATATTTCGGGTAAAATCAGGATCCATTTTTGATATGGAACGATAAATGTTGTCTCTTATAAATGCATATGAAATTATTCTTTCTTTGGTTCTAGCTTTTAGGTCAATAACTGTTTGCGCAAAGCCATCAACTATTGCAACACCTAGATCATCAGGACTATAACCTTCATCTAAGCGATCAGCGAGAATAATCATTTGATAATCTGATTTATCAAGAGACTCTAAAATAACCTCTTCAAGTAGATCAAATTCAAAAATGTCAGATAGATCTGCAATCAAGGATGCGGGACTTTTGTCTTTATCTATAACTGTGTTGAGTTTTTTTCTAATTTTTGTGGCAATCGCTTGTCTGCGCGGACCCCAGCTTTGAATATGAGATTGTATTGATAATACATCTAGGTCGTTTTTCAATTTATAATGATTGGCTATTTCAGTAATTACTTCCATGTAAAGAGCGTAACGCCAAGAAAGCTTTATACCGGCCTTAATTTGAGAGTAATTAGTTCCAAATATGGAAAAAACGTCTCTTAATCCAATTATTTGCTCTTCTTCGGGAGCAATAGTAATCACTACTGTTTTAGGTTTTGTTTTCCACTTTTTTGAAAGCATATGAACTAAGGCGCTTTTTCCTGTTCCACGTCTTCCTACAACAATGCAGCGATCACTCGATTCTAATATGGATTTATAATCAGCGGTTTCCCAAAAAGCTTTTTCGAGCATGTTGGTATCCGACTCTGCTCTTATATCACCTAAAGAATTTCCTTTCATTTCATGAGCGATCCTAATTTTTTTGATGACTTAACGTACAACAGGGTGCTAGGCATGTAAAGTCAAGCTGTAAGACTCTTACTTTAGAATGTGTTTGTGACATACCGCGCGCAATGCTATCCCCGCCACGCCTGCCCGCTTTATGCATCGCTTTTCATGCATGTGCATGTCCCCCCTTAAACTCGTCAGCACTGGCCTCACACATGCTTAGCGATCCAATTTGGATCATGCGGATTCATGCAAGCATATGCACTTTGATGCAGAAGCAAAAAGCCACCTGAAAGGTGGCTAGTGAAGGGTAGGGAAGGAGGTCTTAATCATTCTGCCTGGCAGTATATTGCGGCTTCGAAAACAGATGTATCGATTGTGCCAGCCATATCGCTGATCATCGACAGTGCCATTTTTAATTCATCTTCTTTGCAGTGTGCGATCAATGATACGTCGGCAATGAACTGAATGCGTGCAACCGTTTCACTTAGATTATCTATGTTCATCAAATGATTAACTCCTTCTAGTCAAAATATACTGTATGTATAAACAGTATCATGGTGGCTTTAAATCGTAAAGAATAAGGCGGCTCAGATTAGTCCGACTGCCGTTTTATTAATCAGGCAGATGTATGCCTCTTTTTCTTGCGAGGGCATTAAAGCGTTTTAATGTGGTGGCATTTTTGCGCCGTCTATGGAACAGATAACGGTTTCAACGCGTGGCAATGTGCGCTCAACAAATGTTTTGGTTAAGTACGCATTGGCGCGGGCTGTTCCCTGTGTCTTTTCCAGATCACTCACGCGGCGTTTAACGTCGAGCTGTATCAGCGTCGGTTGCTTTTCAAGTAGCTCCTGCGCACGCACTAAAACCGCAATCGTCTGACTGCGGCTTTGCATTTCCTCATAGGTGGGGTACGGGCTGGCGATGGCTTCCCGTGGAGCATTCAACGGAAAAGCAAATTCCTCATGCATCAGGCATTACCCTGCCGGTGTTTATTGCGATGTTCTTCAATTTCCTGGCAGGAAACATAGCGAGTTACACCCAGATACGCGCGGCGGCGCTTTTCAGGAATTGGGGCATCACAGTCTTCACAAAATGAGGCGCTTATACCAGGCGCGCGATTGACGATATTGGCGATGTTGCGAGCCAGCATTTCGTCGGTGCGCTGCTGCACGATGTCCATTGAGTCAACCATTAGTGCGCCTCCTCAATCTGTGCCTGGATTTTTTCCGCTTCCTGATTAAGCAGCTCGGCTGCTTCGATGTGTGTCATTCCATCACTACGGATTTTCCATGCCAATACATTGAGGCGTGAGGCCATAAGTTCTGCACGAGCAAGACGCTCTTCCTTACGTGCATCATTAAGCATCATATCGAGTTCAATATATGAAGCAGGTTTACTGGTGCCAGATGATTTATTCAGCATGAGATTTTCCTTTTTTCAGGCAAAGCGAATCCCGGCGGGTTTACGCCAATTAATTGCTTTGGGTTATTTAGCTTAAAAGAGTCATTCGTTTGGGAAACAAACTTACAACGGCTTTCAGATGGTTCATTGCGCGAATCAGTGCGTTTCTTTCTTCATTAGTGAGTTCATTAAAATCGGCTGAGTGCCGGTCTTTGCCGATATTCGCCAGGAAAAAGATAGCGCTTAATGCTCGTTTGTTATCCTGATAACTGCTGTCAGTCACATCGCGCATTTCAGCAATAAAACGGGTTATATCTTTTTCGCAATTACCGCCCATCAGTTGAGCCCGAAGCAGAGCAACATGATTCAGCGCGGAAACGCGTTGACCGGCTGTCAGTTCGACCAGCATGGAATAGCCTTCGATAGCCATGATTTGCCTCTCTTAGGTAATACCTGTGCTTTTACTTCTGAAGACGACGGGGTTGCAGGGTTCCAGCGCTTACCGTTTTCTCCCATGATCCAACCGTGTCCGTAAGACATAGATGGGCTTTGGCGTTTAAGCCTTGCTGCCAATGAGATCATGATTACCCCTCAACTCATACCAAATGATGCACCGATGCCGCTGATAGCATCGACAGTTGAGGACAAGGCCGGGTTAGCCTGAATACGCGCCTGTACCGCCATTGCGGCCAGCGTTAAGCAGCGAATACCGCTATTAACATTTTGCAGCAGCCCACGTTTAGAGTTGGCTGTCATAGGTTCTGTAGAGGTTGCGCCTGCTGCTAACTGGCCCACTTCTGCAGTAGCTTTCATGACATACAGGAGAAATTTTTCATCAGCGACTTCGTTTACCGGCACACAGGGGAGGCAATGGATTTGCGCCAGCAGGCCATCAACTAACGTTGCATCCTCAGTGACATCGGTAAGGACTAAAACCGCTAAGACGGTAAGCTAATGTGGTTGGTCTGGATTCAGCTTATTACGCAGTGTTTGTGCACGAATGCCGCACTGCTTCGCAATGTCTTCCATATTGTGACCTAACGCGAATTTGCGACAGGCATCGTCGTAGTGGGTATGGTTAGAAACCTTGAAATCAAACATGCTCAGATCCTTCTTAACTTGCAAAATCAAGTTAGGGTTTAATGTAGCGACATTTGATTGCCTGCTGGCGGTTCTTTTCACGCCATGCAGCAACATTGATAAGCGGATTGCCATGTTTCGTCATGGTGGTCTCTACCACTTCGCCGGTCTTACGATTAGTGCGGTTCTGCGTATAGGTGAAAGATGGGGTAGGGGCGAGCAGCACAACCCCGTTAGCAATCCATTTCTCCAGCACTGACAGGCTAATGCGGTTGGCTGCAGCAAAGTCCTGTTTGGACATTGTTGGGGATGTAGCGAGCGTGACGGCTTTGTTTACGGCGTCGTTTACCGCTTCGCTGATGGCTGGCATCAAAATCGCTGCGACATTGGCAATAAAATCTTGAGATTGGACTAAGTCAAATGCGTTCTGGCTGTTTGCATTTTCAGTATGCATAACGCAGTATCCCCTTTGAATTGTTTTGTTCTACGGTGTTTCATGTGGTGTGCTACATCCTAGATCAACAAATGACGTTTAATAAACAACAAATGTTTATTTATTTGGTGGTGTATGGATTTTAGCAAAGGGACGGCATTAGAAATCGTTGAGCGTCTGTCGTGTGCATATGGCGTTGCGACTCAAAAGGCTTTGGCTGAATGCCTTGGTGTGCCTGCTGCGAATGTAAGTAACTGGGTGCAGCGTGACAGCGTACCTGGAAGCGCTTTCATGAAATGCGCATTAGATACGGGTAGTGATCTCCATTGGCTGACAACGGGAAATCTTGCAAATGCAAATATAAATGCTTTGCCGAATTCCTTTAGTGGTGAAGCCCTATACACCGAAATCACTTCAAACGGAGGCAAACCAGTTTTGCGTCGCATCATGGACGCCTATGGTTTCACTCGGCAAAAACAACTTTGTGAACTGTTGGGAATTTCATCCGGCACGGTCAGTACGTGGGTGCGGCGAAACTACTTTCCCGGCGATGTAGTTGTGACGTGTGCGATTGATACCGGCGTGTCTCTGTTGTGGCTGGCTACGGGGAAGGGTTCGCATGAAGGCAAAAGCGCAAAAGAAAGCACAGCCATGTCGGTCCCACGTAAGAACCTAATTACAGGCGGGCTACATGATGCTGGAAGCTGGGCGGTCGATTTAAGCTTTATCCCATACGTTCTTAACGAGCCGGTTTTTATTTCAAGTAACACAGGGGCATGGATCGTTGACACGACTATCTTCGAAATCAGTAATGGTCGTTGGTTGCTCAGTATCGATAATAAATACGACGTCTATGATATTACCCTTTTGCCAGGACGTAAGATTAGTGTGATGAGTAAAGGAACTAACTTCACTTGTGGCGCTGATGAGGTGAAAATTGCAGGAAAAGTGGTGTTAACTATGACTAATAATTTATAAATTAGCGATTTCAAAATAACGTTTTTAGTGAGCGTGGTGAAATTAAGTTTATAAAAATAAGGTGATAATGTGTCCATGGATGATGTCAAAGATGTGCTATTGATTATAAATACATCAATATCTTTATTTATGATTGTAATTCACCTTAAAAATAGTAAGTTGCAGCGTAAAAGTTATTTATTGAACTCTAATAATTTAAGGTTGAGTGCAACTAATCTTAATTTTATTGAGTGTAAACAATTTGATGATAATTTTGTTATAAAACTGGCATTCTACAACCCGAGTTCGACTGCAGCTATCATTAAGTCATTGACAGTGACTAAGAGTATTCCTCATCCCAATTTCTTGCTTCGCAAACTTGGTTTTTTGAAAGAAATAGAAGTTGATTATGACTGGAGTCCTGCTTTGAATGAGAAGGAATACGAGGTGTCCTACTTGCGAGATGCATATCATTTGTTGCATGTGAAGACAGTGGCAACATTATATGTCTCAGTGACAGGATATATCGATAGATCTCGTTATCATTTTGAGATAAAAACTAACCACGATTACCACAAGCTTAGTTGCCATGTCGACGGATTCAACCATAAATTTCCCACAAATTTCCAAGAATGGCATAAAAACTGAAAGTTATAAGCTTATGATTCTAAAACAATATAGTATGATTATAATAAGAGGTTGAGATGGAAAGAGGAATTATAAGGTTATCGGATGTTCGTGAAGAAGTTAATGAGGTTTTCAATCATTTTAATTCTATTTCTTATGATGATATTGAATCTAAAAATTTATTTGAGAGCATCAAAGGCTTTGCAAGTGAAATTTATGATTTATTGTCTTTTTTGGAGAGGAAACATGATTTAATTTTTGTTGATGGAAAGAACTCGCTCGATAGGTTAAGTTTCACACTGAATTCGTTCATGAGAACGTTACGGAGGTTCAATAATACAAAAACAACTAATAGTATTTATGCAATTCAAGAATTGGCTCAAGCGTTTGAAACTCTGGAAAATGAGTTAATATATGCTGTTAAAATACTTAATAATAAAATCGAAAAACGTGGAGAAGATAAGGAAATTGAAGCGATAAACATTCGAATCAAAGAGATTTATTACGAGGTTTCAGCAACCTATGAAAAGCTAAAAGGTGATATCGATAAGGCAACTCTTCTAACAAATAAGCTTGAAGAGCTTGAGGAAAGACAGAGGAAATTGATATCGAGGCTCAATATCAACAACGATGCTTATAAAGAAAAGATTTCAGTTGTAGATGTTGCTTATGAGAAGGTTGAGGACTTTACTAAAAAAATAAGCTCCTATAATAATGCTAGCGATAATTTCAAAGCTGAAATAGTCAAGTTAGATGCGTCTTATAATGTTTTAAGTAACAAGTTTATTTCATTGGACCAAACATTATCTGAAAAGCAACAGAAGCTTGACACTATACTCACTCAAGCTGAAAGTGTATTAGGTAAAGCTAGCACCGCTGCGTTAGGACAATTTTTTAAAGAGCAATATGAACACTCGAAACAATTTCTTTGGATTTGGCCGTTGATGGGGTTTGCTTTTCTTTCCGGCGCAATCCTAATTTGCGTAATTACTGTATTTCCTGGGTTAATAAATACTGGCCCATCAAAAGATATTTTGCCGGGTATTGATGAAACAGCATTTATTATATCACGTTTGGTTGTGTCTCCATTGTTTTTAGTTGGAGCATGGTTTTGTGCCACACAATATGTTAAAAGAAAAAACATAATTGAAGATTACGGCTATAAAAAAGTTCTTTCACTTTCATTATTATCTTTTAAAGCTGAAATAGAAAAAACTGGAGTTCAGAACACTACTGAATTCATAAGAGCAGTCCAAAATGAGCTAATAAAGTCACCATTAGACTCGTTAGATAGAAAACATCTTAAAAGAGAATCGGACTTTTTAAAAAATCTCCAGTCTGAAGTTATGAGCGGAATGCTCAAAAATGTTAGCTCGGCTTTTGAACGAGACAAAGACAAAACGTTGAATAAAGAAAAACAATAAGAAACGTCATGTGATGATGTCGCTAGTATCACCAATTGGCTCATGGAACATTCATGAGCCAGCTTATCGCCACAATGGCGATTAAGTCACTGATAGATAAAGGTTATAATCGTATTCGGTCTTTTTTTGTCAGATGCCGCCCATCAGTTAATGATTTTCAATCAATAACTTAGTCTTTTTCCGTTGTGTTCTTCTCCACTCTTCTGCAAGACGCCATTCCATTATGTCATTGCCATTTTTCCTATTCATATAAGTTACAACCCTGCTTTATTACCTCTCTATGAAAGGGACACCGTGGCCATAATCTGCCACCTGTTTTACTCATGGTTGAAGCCCTGCCAGGAGCATCAGGTATAGGCTGTG
>Ga0308156_1001924_pt1 | contig 20837 bp, 20 predicted proteins | sample PhyAR2_FD_201041 | JGI IMG/M metagenome (GOLD analysis project Ga0308156, IMG submission 201041) | Phyllosphere microbial communities from UC Gill Tract Community Farm, Albany, California, United States - DLSL A.R2 | ecosystem: Host-associated > Plants > Phyllosphere > Unclassified | place: USA... | reverse complement strand
ATTGTTGTCGTTGGCTCACTTTGGATTATGTACAACCTCAACATCAATATGATGGTCCACTAAAGAGCTGCCTGTGATGATGAAGCAATACCTGCAAGTAACAAAACCGGGCATTATCTTCGGTAACCTGATTTCGGTTATCGGTGGATTTCTCCTGGCCTCGAAGGGGAGCTTAGATGTTCCTCTATTTATCGCGACCATGGTAGGCGTGTCGCTGGTTGTCGCCTCGGGATGTGTATTCAACAACTACATTGACCGAGACATTGATAAAGTCATGGAGCGAACCAAAAACCGTGTTTTGGTGAAGGGATTAATCGCGCCTAAAGTGACATTGACCTACGCTACGCTGTTGGGCCTTGCCGGTGTTGCACTGTTATATGTCGCGGCTAATCCGTTAGCCGCTCTGTTAGCAGTGATTGGCTTCATCGTCTACGTTGGCGTTTACAGCCTGTATATGAAGCGCCATTCCGTTTATGGCACGCTGATTGGTAGTCTGTCTGGCGCGGCACCTCCGGTTATCGGCTATTGTGCTGTCAGCAATGAGTTCGATGCTGGCGCGCTAATCCTGTTGGCCATCTTCAGCCTTTGGCAGATGCCGCACTCCTACGCGATTGCCATCTTCCGCTTCAAGGATTATCAGGCCGCCAATATTCCAGTGCTCCCCGTGGTAAAAGGCATCTCAGTCGCTAAAAACCATATAACGCTCTATATCGTTGCGTTTATGGTTGCCACTCTGATGCTGTCATTGGGTGGCTATGCTGGTTATAAATATCTGGTGGTTGCTGCGGCGGTGAGCGTGTGGTGGTTAGGCATGGCACTCTCTGGCTACAAAAAAGCGGTGGACGATCGCGTATGGGCACGCAAACTGTTTGTGTTCTCTATCGTTACCATCACCTGCCTAAGCGTGATGATGTCGGTTGACTTCCAGTCACCCGCAACAGAGAGCCTGCTAACAATGCTGCGCTAATATCGCTGCATCAATCACTCAGCACTCAGATTGTGCAAAAGCATTGTGCAAAAGCGTTGAAAAGCCGGATTTTATATCCGGCTTTATTTTTCCCTCTCCCCTATCCGGCTCATAGTCTGTTCAAAATGGACAAGGTCAAGTAATCTAGCTCGGCTACAAATACGTATGTCCTAAATAACTGAAGCCGCGCTCCATACCTTTTATAGGGTCACAGAATCTGCTTCAAATATGCAGGAAAGGTTTATGCCTCGGGAAGGCTTTCCATCAACTGCCTCTAGAGCAGTGCTCATCAGAAAGCCACGAATAGCCAATAATTATTTCAACACAGCACAAATGCTGAGTTGTTGTCGCATAAAAAGAAACTGAGGTTGTAATGAATGATTTTCAGATGACACCAGAGGAACGGAAAGCCACCTGGGGTCTAGGAACGGTATTCTCACTGCGCATGCTTGGTATGTTTATGGTTTTGCCGGTGCTGACGACCTATGGCATGTCACTGGCTGGCGCGTCAGAAACGTTAATTGGAATCGCAATCGGTATTTATGGACTGACTCAAGCCGTTTTCCAAATCCCTTTTGGCCTGTTTTCAGATCGCATTGGGCGTAAACCCTTAATCGTTGGCGGTCTACTGATCTTTGCTTTGGGCAGTGCCATCGCTGCCATGACAGACTCCATTTGGGGCGTGATACTTGGCCGAGCGCTGCAAGGTTCTGGTGCCATCGCCGCCGCCGTTATGGCGCTGTTATCAGACCTGACTCGTGAACAAAACCGAACCAAAGCGATGGCTTTTATTGGCGTGAGCTTCGGCATTACGTTTGCAATCGCCATGGTTGCTGGCCCAATTATTACCCACGCCATTGGTCTCTCCGGCCTATTCTGGATGATTGCCTTGCTGGCGCTCGGCGGCGTGGTTATTACACTACTCTTTATTCCGACTCCTCATCATCACGTACTGAATCGCGAATCCAGCATGGTGAAAGGCAGTTTTAGCAAAGTATTGGCTAACAGTCGTTTGCTCAAACTCAACTTCGGCATTATGTGTGTGCATATCTTGTTGATGTCCAGCTTTGTTGCTCTTCCTCCGCTGATGGAGCAGGCAGGGCTGGCGCGTGACAACCAATGGAAAGTCTATTTGGTGACCATGCTGATCGCATTCGCCTGCGTCGTTCCCTTCATTATTTACGCAGAAAAACAGCGTCGTATGAAACAGGTGTTTCAGGGATGCGTTATTTTAATGCTCGCAGCTGAAGTCATTCTCTGGTACGCCGGTTTGCACCTATGGGGCATTATTTTCGGTGTACAGGTCTTTTTTATTGCTTTCAACGTAATGGAAGCGCTTCTGCCTTCGCTTATCAGCAAAGAATCACCCGTTGGCTACAAAGGTACCGCAATGGGGATCTATTCCACCAGCCAATTCATTGGTGTAGCTATCGGCGGAAGTCTCGGCGGTTTCTTGTATGCGCACGACGGTGCCGCTACCGTTTTTACCGGCTGCGCAGTACTTGCGGTTATTTGGCTTGCCGTTAGCCTCACGATGCAAGAACCGCCTTATGTCAGCAGCCTTCGCATTGTTATTCCAGCAGGAGTTCCGGCTACGCCACAGCTAGAACAGGCGATTAAGCAACATCACGGCGTAGCTGACGTGGTGCTGATCCCTGAAGAACAAACAGCGTATGTGAAAATTGACTCTAAGATCACAAGCCGTGGAGAGATAGAGTTGTTTGTGGCGGGGCAGCATTAGGTGTTTGTAATTTTTTCGGGGTAATTTCGTGCGCCTAATACACCGAAACCAGAATGTACAGGGTGCAAGCGTCCGAGCAAGGCGGCTCAGTCGCCGCCTTCCAACCAGATTATTTCTATACTAGAACGGTGAAGGTTTTCGTCCGCCCGTTAGCATTAATTTCTCCATGAACCCGCAGGCGTAGGCGTCCGACGAGAGGTTACCAGCGCGTAACCTCTCGACTCTCGCGCTTTTTACCGCGTCGTTTGGCCGACCGGTCTCAGAGCGCACATCCTGTACGCCCTCAACCTACCGCCATCTTCCCTGATGGCGGTTCTATCATGCATTTCATTCAACACGAAAAAAACACAGCAATATTGTTTTTTTTGTGTCTTTTTAATTGTTTAAGTCTTGGTAGGGAGAGCCGCCGATACAGGGATGTATCGGCGGAGTTTGGGGCGCCCTGGATGGGCGATACCAAACCGGAGCGGGAATGGCGTCTCGGATAACAAGCACAAGGTTTGAAGGGGGCGCGTGCAGCCCCCTCTCCCGTGAAAACCGTATTAATCTCTGAAATTATTAAACTGGAATGGTTGCCCCAGATCGGCGCCACGGATTAATGCCATTACACCTTGTAGGTCATCACGTGATTTACCTGTAACGCGCACCTGCTCGCCCTGAATCTGGGTTTGCACTTTCAGCTTGCTGTCTTTGATAAGCTTGATAACTTTCTTCGCCATCGTAGTATCAATACCTTTTTTCAGCTTGGCTTCGATACTGTAAGTTTTCCCGCTGTGTTCGATTTGCTCTGGAACTTCCAGCGCTGCACCGTCGATGCCACGCTTCGCCAGTTTTTCACGCATAATATCGACCAGCTGATTCACCTGAAAATCTGAAACACTGGAAATCTTAATGCTTTCGTTTTTTTCAATCAGCTCAAAGCTGGCTTCGACGTTGCGAAAATCCCAACGGGTTCCCAGCTCACGTGAAGCGTTCTCTACGGCGTTACGGACTTCTTGAATATCAATTTCTGAAACGATATCGAATGAAGGCATGCTAAATCTCCTCTCGGTTGAATGCCGAGCATAATAGCGGCTTCCTACGTCGATGCAACTCTAGCCGCAGTCCTTACACCATAACAGATGCTTCCCACTGCGATCTGCGTCATAAAAGTTTATACTGATAAGATTGAATATTTCTGCTTTGCGCGCAAATTGCCCGATGTATCGGGAAGGAGGCCAAATGAAAATAACAGTTCTTGGTTGCGGAGCGCTAGGGCAGCTATGGCTATCAGCATTGGAACAGGATGGGCATGATGTTCAGGGTTGGCTACGCGTACCACAGCCCTATTGCCCTGTGAACATTATCCAGCTGGATGGAAAGTCATATAATAAAAATCTTGCGGCTAACGACCCCATGCATTTGGCAGAGAGTCAAATTCTGCTGGTCACGCTCAAAGCGTGGCAGGTATACAATGCTCTAGCGCCCCTTTTGCCTAAAATTTCCCCATACTGTCGCATCATCTTGCTACATAACGGGATGGGAAGCCAAGACGAGCTCCCCTATGTTGAGCAGCCCCTTTTCCAAGGAGTAACCACTCACGCAGCGAGACATGATGGTAATACCATTATCCATGTCGCAGCAGGCGCCACACATATTGGCCCAACTAACTCTGCAGCCATTGGTCAAAGCAATATTGCAGAGGTTCTGCATCATGCACTTCCCGATGTGGCGTGGCACGACAACATTATGCCCGCCATCTGGAAAAAGTTAGCCGTCAACTGTGTAATCAATCCGCTGACAGTGATCTACAACTGCCGTAACGGTGACCTGCAAAAATATATGCCGCATGTCGTAGCCCTCGTCAAAGAGATCGCCTACGTGATGGAAGCCGAAGGATACAGTACCTCGTCAGACAGCTTGCTGCACTACGTCACCAATGTCATATGTATGACCGCCGATAATTATTCATCGATGTACCAAGATGTTCTGGCACAGCGTCATACCGAAATTGATTATATTACGGGCTATTTGCTGAAAATGGCGCGTAAGCATGGTATTAGTCTCACCGAAAATAGCCATGTATTTGAAACTATTAAACGAAAGGAACAAACCTATGAGCGCATCGGCTCTGGTGTGTCTGGCTCCTGGTAGCGAAGAAACCGAAGCAGTGACCACTATCGATCTGCTGGTTCGTGCCGGCATTGAAGTCACCACGGCAAGCGCCGCGGGAAATGGCGATCTGATGATAACCTGTTCGCGCGGAGTCAAACTGCTCGCAGATAAACCGTTAGTACAGGTCGCCGATGAGTCTTATGACGTTATTGTTTTACCGGGCGGGATTAAAGGCGCGGAGTGTTTCCGAGACAGTGAACTGGTGGTGGAAAAAGTGCGCCAAATGCATTTGGAAGGCAAATTAGTTGCCGCCATCTGTGCCGCTCCGGCACTGGTACTAGCGCACCATAAACTGTTCAGCGTCGGCAATATGACCTGTTTTCCGACTCTGAAAGATAAAATCCCAGAGAATCAATGGATCGATAAACGCGCCTATTACGATGAGCGCGTCAATTTACTCACCAGCCAAGGCCCCGGTACTAGTATCGATTTTGCGTTAAAAATTATTGATGTGCTGCTAGGCAAAGAAAAAGCTGCCGAAGTGGCAGCTCAGTTAATTCCTGCATCGGGGATTTGGGCATACAACGAATAGGCTCAGTATCCTACCGACGCTACAGTTTCCAGTAACGGTGAATCAAACATCGCCACCGGAGAAATAACCTGCTCATTGAGCGGTAATTTATCACCGTAGCGAGCCTTGATAATTTTCTTCACTGCAGGGGAAGAAAGATCAAAATCCTCTATCCTCTGCACGGTTCCAATTTTCAATCCAGCCGCGCGGAAATACATCTTCCAAACCAGTTCAGAACAATAAATATCTGTGTCTGACCAACCAAACAAGATGTCATATGGCTTACCGATAAAATAACCTGCCTGCTGATTTAACGCCTGCACCTGCGCAGTCGACAGGGGCTGTTTTAGGCGTTTAGCCACATACGATTTTCCCACCCCGTGATCGATCCATTTCTGCAAAGGGGTGTATCTCACGTCGCCCGACGCTTCAAAAACCATGGGCTGATTATTCTTCAATAAGACAATTCCAACATGACTCCATATGGAATGTGTGGCCTTATGAATCGCCAAACTCTGCGACGATGGCGACGTTTGGAATATAATATCACCGGGCTGCGGTTGCCATGCTAGGCTTGCTCGCGGCTGCATGAAGAGCAGCAACAAGCACACCACAATAGCCAGACTGATAATACTTTTGCCCGTAATCCTTTTAGGCTCAGACCTCATTTCCATATGGTTCCTATGGTCGATACACCTTCACATTGTTATAGCCCTGCTCTTTAAGATACAGCGCCTGCAAGCGGCTCATCACACCTCTGTCGCAGTACAACACATAGCTTCGGCTCTGATCGAGATCGCCAAATTGGGTAGCGAGTTTGTAGAATGGTAAGCTTTTGACTTCTAACCCTTCAATTTTCAGCGGCTTATCTTCCTGTTCGTCATTCGAACGGATATCCAACACCACTTCATCACCGGTTAAAGCCTCAACGGTTTCAACTTCAATTACCTGTTCGCTAGTCTGCTCAGCAATTTCACGGATATCCATGTTTTGCGCTTCAGCGACCACGCGTTCGAGGATGTCAAAATCAAAGTTTTCCTCTTCGGCTTCAATCTTAGACTTCACTGCTTTTACGGTTGGGCTTTTCGAAATCACACCGCAGAACTCAGGCATGGTTTTCGCAAAGTCTTCAGTACCAATTTCCCTAGCTATATCAATGATATGTTCTTTATCATGAGAAATCAGCGGACGCAGAATCAGTGTGTCAGTAACGCCGTCAATCAGACGCAGGTTAGTCAGTGTCTGGCTAGAGACCTGTCCCAGTGCTTCACCGGTAACCAGTGCCTGAACACCATAGCGCTCAGCCACTTTGGACGCTGCTCGCATCATCATTCGCTTGAGAATAACGCCCATTTGGCCATCATCCACTTTCTCAAGAATCTCACCAACAACGGGAGCGAAATCAATAGCGACAAAACGCACGCGATGAGAGCTACCAAAGCGATTCCACAGATAATGAGCAACCTGTTTCACACCGATTTCATGAGCGGAACCGCCCAAATTAAAGAAGCAGTAATGCACACGGCAACCACGGCGCATCAGCATATAGCTAGAAACACCCGAGTCAAAACCACCGGAAATGAGCGACAGAACATCTTCCTGCGTGCCGATAGGATAACCGCCCAAGCCTTCATAGCGCCCTTTAATCAACAGCAAGCGATCGTCTTCGATCTCCAAATGTACGGTAACTTGAGGATGAGATAACTTAACTTTGGCGCTTTCAATATGCTGATTTAACCCGCCACCGACATAACGCTCGACTTCGATAGAGGTAAATTCATGCTTACCACGACGCTTAACTCGGACGCAGAAGGTTTTCCCCTCCAGCTTGTCACGGTACATTTCGAGCGTTTGCTCGAAGATGTTGTGCATATCGGTGTATGGGCAATCATCAACTTCTAAAATGTGATGGATCCCCGGGATTCGCGTTAAAGCATCACGTACCTGCTCGGTACGGCTTTCATCTTTAGCACGAACTTCGATATGATCCCAATGGCGTACGATAGCCACTTCATCAATCTGCTTTTTCAGAACGTTGCGAATGTTCCCTGTTAGGATCTTGATAAAGCGCAAACGCACTGATTGGCTTTTGATGGTGATTTCTGGGAATAATTTAATGATAAACTTCATGGCGGCCGTGGCTATTTCGTCGTGATTTACGTTAAAAGGGCTTACACTACGTACCCTAAATTGAGGACGTAATGTACAAGGCGCGCAGTATAGCACTAAGTTGTAAGCTGGCGCACTGAACCTCATCTCATGAGTTGAAAATCCGTAATTTGCCAAGTCCTGCAGAGTCCGGTAACGTGGCGAAAAATTCTGGAACTCCATCGCTGAATCACTGTTGATTACAGAACATATAAAAGAAAAGAATACTATGGCAAAAAAAGCACCCGCGGCGCCCAGCTTTGAGCAGGCACTGAGCGAACTGGAACAGATTGTTACTCATTTAGAATCTGGCGAGCTGCCATTAGAAGACGCGCTGAATGAATTCGAGCGTGGCGTGCAGCTAGCTCGCCTTGGTCAGCAAACGTTGCAACAGGCAGAACAACGCGTGCAGATCCTACTTAATGACGATAAGGATGCCCCTTTATCCCCTTTTAACACGGATCACGTCAGTGTGGATAAAAGTTAAACATGGTTGTTTTTGAACAGTTACTCAAAACCTATCATCAGCGCGCCGATGCTGCGCTTATTCGGTATATAGAGCCTCTGCCCTTTGCTGATGGACAACTCGTTGCCGCCATGCGCTACGGTGCTTTGCTCGGTGGCAAACGCCTACGTCCTTATCTGGTGTATGCCACCGGAGAGATGTTTGGTCTATCATTAGATAATCTGGATGCACCTGCGGCCGCCGTTGAATGTATTCATGCTTATTCCCTGATGCACGACGATTTGCCCGCCATGGACGATGACAATCTGCGTCGGGGTCAGCCCACTAGCCACATCAAATTTGGCGAGGCACATGCTATTTTAGCCGGTGACGCATTACAAACGCTCGCCTTTTCCATTCTAGCCGACAGCCCAATGCCCGACGTCGCGGTCAGCGATCGACTAGCAATGCTGAGTGAATTAGCTCAAGCCAGTGGCGTTGCGGGGATGTGCGGCGGCCAAGCGCTAGATTTGGAAGCCGAAGGCAAACACGTAGACTTACAGTCGCTTGAGCGAATTCACAACCATAAAACCGGCGCACTGATCCGCTGCGCGATCCGTATGGGCGCTCTGGCTGCGGGTGATACTGGCCGCGCTGCGCTACCTCTGTTAGACCGCTACGCAGCGGCGATTGGTCTCGCATTTCAAGTTCAAGACGATATCCTAGACGTTATCGGCGACAGTGAAAAAACGGGCAAACCGCAAGGTTCAGATCAAGAGCTAGAAAAGAGCACCTACCCTGCTCTGCTCGGTCTAAAACAAGCCCAAAATAAAGCTCTAGATCTGTATCAAGATGCAATACAGGTACTTGAAGAGCTTGAGCAACACCACAGCATTGACACTCTGGCGTTAAAATCCTTAGCCAGTTTTATCATTGAGCGCGATAATTAAGACAAATAAAAAACCACGCATTCATTCTATGCCCAAAATAGTTGGAGTTGCGTCAAAGCAGCAAACAAGTAACCCCCTTTGAACTGACTTAGGTCAGAATATCGGGTAAATGTGTTGCTAACACCGATGTAGCTTCAAGTATGCTGGGCATATATCGCAGAACGAATTTCAGACATGAGCCGCTAATGAGTTTTGATATAGCCAAATACCCGACACTCGCGCTGGTTGACGATCCTAACGATCTACGCCTGCTACCGAAAGAAAGCCTGCCAAAGCTGTGTGACGAACTTCGTCAGTATCTGCTCAATAGCGTTAGCCGCTCCAGCGGACACTTTGCTTCCGGTCTTGGGACCGTCGAACTAACCGTTGCGCTGCACTATGTTTATAACACCCCGTTTGACTCGTTGATTTGGGATGTCGGCCATCAAGCATACCCACACAAAATTCTGACGGGGCGCCGTGACCGTATTGCAACTATCCGCCAAAAAGGCGGTTTACATCCGTTCCCGTGGCGCGATGAAAGCGAATACGATGTGCTGAGCGTAGGTCACTCTTCCACTTCCATCAGTGCTGGCTTGGGTATGGCCGTGGCTGCTGAACGAGAAGGGAAAAATCGCCGTACCGTATGTGTTATTGGCGACGGAGCTATCACGGCAGGTATGGCGTTTGAAGCCATGAACCATGCGGGTGATATCAAAGCCGACATGCTTGTTGTCTTAAATGACAATGAAATGTCGATCTCTGAAAATGTGGGCGCGTTGAATAATCACTTAGCGCAGTTGCTTTCCGGCAAACTTTATTCCAGCCTGCGTGAAGGTGGAAAAAAGGTTCTGTCTGGCCTGCCGCCGATTAAAGAGTTGGTGAAACGCACCGAAGAGCATCTGAAAGGGATGGTCGTTCCAGGGACCTTATTTGAAGAGCTGGGCTTTAACTATATTGGCCCCGTTGATGGACATGATGTGCAGGCCCTCGCCGCGACGCTAAAAAATATGCGCGACCTGAAAGGCCCTCAGTTACTGCACATTATGACGAAAAAAGGCAAAGGCTATGCGCCAGCCGAAAAAGATCCGATCAGTTGGCATGCGGTCCCTAAATTTGATCCTGCCAGCGGCACTTTGCCGAAAAGCTCCGGTGGATTACCAACGTACTCCAAAATTTTTGGTGACTGGTTGTGTGAAACCGCGCTTGATGACAACAAACTGATGGCCGTTACGCCAGCCATGCGTGAAGGCTCTGGCATGGTGCGTTTCTCCAAAGAATATCCGCAGCAATATTTTGATGTCGCAATTGCAGAACAACATGCGGTGACATTTGCCGCCGGATTAGCCATTGGCGGCTATAAGCCGGTGGTGGCGATTTACTCCACCTTCTTACAGCGTGCTTACGATCAGGTCATTCACGACGTAGCCATGCAAAAACTGCCGGTCATGTTTGCAATAGATCGGGCGGGCATTGTTGGTGCAGATGGACAAACGCATCAGGGCGCTTTTGATATTTCGTTCCTGCGATGCATTCCTAACTTAGTCATCATGACACCAAGCGATGAAAACGAATGCCGCCAAATGCTGCATACCGGTCATCAGTATCAGGCCGGACCAACGGCGGTGCGTTATCCTCGTGGTTCAGGCACCGGCGCGACGTTAGAGCCTCTCGCCAGCTTACCGATCGGTAAAGGCGTCGTACGCCGTAACGGCGAGAAAATTGCGATTCTAAACTTTGGGACGCTGATGCCAGATGCCTTAACGGCCGCGGAGCAATTAAATGCTACCGTAGCCGATATGCGCTTTGTGAAACCGCTGGACGAAGCCTTGATCTTAGAACTTGCCGCCACTCACGATGCGCTAGTGACTCTGGAAGAAAATGCAATTATCGGTGGCGCAGGCAGCGGCGTTAACGAACTCCTGATGTCCAAACGCAAAATGGTGCCAGTCCTCAATCTGGGGTTGCCAGATCGTTTTATCCCTCAGGGGACGCAGGAAGAAGCATTGCACGAAATTCAGCTTGATGCCCAAGGCATCGTTGATCAAATCCAGAACTGGCTGCAAAACTAACCGCGTTATCCAATAAACAAAGCTACCTTTCGGTAGCTTTGTTCTTTTTATCTCATCGCACAAAATGAGTTATTCATCATTTAAAACAAAAAATAGTCATAATAATTAGCGAGAGAAAACAAACTCTATGTTTCCTTCACCGCTGATTTTATTCGCGACGATTTCACCATTAATGAGAATCAGCGGTAGAAAACACTATGCTTGTGGCGGCGTCCCTTCAGCATTTGCGACTACGACATCGATTTGGATCAATGCATCCTTAGGCAGCGCGGAAACCCCTACGATCCTTCGAGCAGGAATACCGCCAGGAAAGAATGTTGCACAAACTTCATCTACGGCATCTATATCTGCAATATTTTTGAGGAAGATATTTACTTTAACGACATCTCCCATGACATGCTCAACGCTTTCTATGATTGCCTTAATATTTTTAAGGCACTGTACTGTCTGCTCTTTTATACCACCCGCAACCAATTTATTGGATTTTGGATCTATCGGTAATTGAGCCGAGAGATGATTGTAGTGAGAAAAAGCGACGGTCTGTGTAGATAGAGCACATTTAGGCGCATTCACCGTATTATGCGGTTCAATGATAAGCCCATGTCTGTCTTCAACAGCCTGAGGCGGGGTTCCATCGCCATGTGACACCACGGCTTCAATCTGAATCAACGCGTCCATAGGCAACGCTGATGCAACAATTACCGTACGTGCAGGAACATAAGCTATGGTTCTAGCGATGGCGGAATCTGGGAAAAATGTGGTATAGACGTCATTCACAGCATCAATATCTGAGAGGTTTTTTAGGAAAATATTAACCTTCACGATATCGTCAAATGGCACGTCAATACTTTCTATGATGGCCTTAATATTCTTTAGACATTGTTTAGTCTGCTCCTTTATTCCTCCCTCAACCACTCTACCCGTTATCGGATTGATAGGTAATTGCGCTGAGAGATTATTATAATGAGAAAAGGAGACCGTTTGATTAGATAAAGGGTTTATTGGTGCATTTATCGTGTTATGGGTAAGTTTAATTAGGTCACCCGACTGCGGTGCATTGGGAATTGTACCTTCACCGTTTGAAAGCAGAGCCTCAACCTGCACTAAAGCATCCATAGGCAAAGCATTGACCGCAACAACCGTCAGAGCAGGGACATAGGTTGGGAAAAATGATTTATAAACTAGGCTTACAGCATCCACATCTTTAATATTTTTAACAAAAATAGTAATCCTAACAACATCACTCATAACATGATTGATGCTTTCGGCAACTGCTTTGATATTTTTAAAGCATTGTTCAGCCTGTTCTTTTGCACCACCAAAAACCATTTTCCCCGATTTTGGATCGATAGGCAGCTGGGCCGAGAAATTATTATAATGAGAAAAAGCGACAGTTTGTGAATATATCCCTGTATTTTTCGGTGCATTTTCCGTATTTCTTGATAAAACCTCGTTATAACTACTCATAACAGTACTCGCCTTATAAAGTTAGGGTTTAGTGAACCACGAGATAGGCACGTGCGACACTTCATTACCGACAGCTAAGATGTCTATCCGTACTACAAACATGTTGGTTTCATGAATTCGATTGTTTATGCAAAAAAAATGCCACACGATTAAATGTGTGGCATTTAGTAACATCGTAAAATTCAATAGCTATCAATTTCGCTATAGCGATATAGTTCTAATATAATTATTTTCGGCAAAATGATTCGCAACCTATAACACAACAAGATTACTTAAAACATTAAAAATACAAATACGATAAGATATATTTAATTTAGTAACGCCACACATTTATTCGTATGGCGTTAATATTCAAGATATCAATTATCGATGAGACAAAATATCTTCATCACCACCGGTGCACATTTTTATGCTTTCCAATATCCACAGAATCATCTCTTCACCGCTGATTTTATCGCGGTATTCGGTAGATAAATCTCGCCCAGTCAGGGGGGGTTATCATGGCTGACATAGAGTCCCACATTCCCCCCACTATAAACGGTGGTGATTGAGATGACATTTTTCAATTTTTTTCCTTACGAGGCGCGACTATCTAAAGCAGACGATTTTTTCATTTAAATAATTCCCCATCTGGTAATCGCATTTATGATAGCTAATATTGGCTATATTGAAATTCAAGAATAAAACCTATTCGATACAGTCAAACACTACCAGAGAGTAAACGCCCAACCATCACTCTCAATATCATTTTTATGAATGAGTTCACTTTAAACTTTTGAGCATCAATAATCTCAGTAACTTTCGATATTTGATATTTTTTAGAAATATTCCATAATCATTACATAAGGCATTGGAAATTTTATTAGAAAGAAAATAAAGAGTCATCAACAATGGCTTCATAGGAGGTATTTTGAAATATATCCAGTTTGGCAGCACTGAACTCTACGTATCTCGCTTATGTTTAGGCTGTATGACCTATGGAGAACCCAGCCGCGGTAATCATGCGTGGACCTTACCAGAAGAGAGCAGTCTGCCTATGCTGCAACAGGCCTATGAGGCTGGCATCAATTTTTTTGACACAGCAAATAGCTACTCGGACGGCAGCAGTGAAGAAATACTTGGCAAAGCAATTAAGCAATTTATGTCGCGCGACAAAATTGTGGTGGCAACCAAAGTCTATTTCCCTCTGAGCAACCTAGAAGGTGGGTTATCACGTCAATCTATCCTGAAATCTGTCGATGACAGCCTACAGCGCCTAAATTTAGACTATATCGATCTGCTGCAAATCCATCGGTGGGATTACGACACGCCTATTGAGCAGACGCTGGAAGCCTTAAATGACGTGGTTGAAGCTGGAAAAGTCAGCTATATCGGCGCGTCATCGATGCATGCACATCAGTTTGCCAAAGCGTTAGCGGTATCAGAGCAAAACGGTTGGGCACGATTTGTCTCAATGCAGGATCAGTACAATTTAATTCAGCGTGAAGAAGAAAGAGAAATGCATCCGTTATGCGAGAAGGAAAATATTGCCGTTATCCCGTGGAGCCCGCTGGCTCGGGGGCGTCTTGCCAGACCTTGGGGAGAAACCACTGCACGCTTGGTTTCAGATGAGGTTGGTAAAAAGCTCTACGATGCAACTGATGAAGCCGATAGTCAGATTGCTGAAAGAGTTAGCGCCATTGCCGCCGACCATGGCGTATCAATGGCGCAGATTGCACTCGCATGGCTGCTGAGTAAGCCGGTCGTCACCGCGCCGATTATTGGTGCATCGCGCGCTTCTCAGTTGGAAGATGCGATTGCTGCATTGGATATTGAGCTCAAATCCGAAGAGATTGCAGAGTTAGAAATGGCTTACCAGCCTCATGAACAAACCGGATTTGAATAACGCATACTAATGACTCAACGGTTCTAGAAAGTGCCGAACAGGGTTATCGCGAAAAGCATCTAACTCACTCACGATAACCTCTTCAATATTTTCAACCAAATAGCGCTATTGGCCAGTGATGGCCAATCACATAGATAATCACCGCAGAGAGAACGCCCGCCACGATATCATCCACCATGATGCCCATACCGCCGTGAACATTACGATCAAACCAACGGATTGGCCATGGTTTCCACATATCTAGCACGCGGAAAACCAGAAAACCACCCAATACCCACTGCCAACTATTCACTGGCAAAGCCATCAACGTAATCCACATGCCAACAAACTCATCCCACACGATACTGCCATGGTCGTGAGTTTTCATATCCTTGGCCGTACGATGGCAGATATAAACCCCAATGCAGATGCTAAACATCACTATCAGCGAATAAAGCTGCCACGGTAGCTGGATCAGCAGCAACCAGAATGGGATCGACGCGAGAGATCCCATTGTGCCTGGAATGATCGGACTTAGCCCACTGCCAAATCCCGTTGCTAACAGATGCCAAGGATTGCTCATGCGCAGGCGTGCTTTTGCCGCCTTGCTATCGTATTTGCTAATCTTTGCCAAAATGATCAAACCCCTGAAAGTCCAACTCAACCTGATCGTTTCCGCGCCAGAAGCGTATGCCGTCAGCGGCCGGTGCAATTTGTCCAATGCAGGTGAAGTCAGCCCCCAGTAAGCCCAGTGCGACGTCTAATGCTCCGCGATGCATCTCTGGAACAGTAAAACAGAGCTCATAATCTTCACCACCGGAAAGCGCCCACTGCAACGCCTGATCTGGCGTCGTATTATTGGTCAAACACGCTGACAGTGGCAGGTCGTCTAAATAGAGATTAGCACCACAGTCGCTCGCTTTGAGAATATGACCTAGGTCTGAAATCACACCATCAGAAATATCAATCGCCGAGCTCGCTAAATCACGCAGTGCTTGACCTTGCAACACGCGAGGATGTGGACGAAGATGACGCTGAACCAACATGTTACGTTCATCTTCATCAGCCACCGTTAGACGATCTTGCAAAATCGCTAACCCTGCAGCGCTATCTCCCAGCGTACCTGTAACGTAGATCCAATCGCCAATACGCGCACCGCTACGCAGCAAAGCACGGCCCGCAGGCACCAAACCATTAATGGTGAACGTAATGCTCAACGGCCCGCGTGTGGTATCACCGCCAATCAACTGCATGCCGTAGTAATCGAGCTGCTCAAACAGGCTATCGCTAAAACGCTCAAGCCAAGGCTCGTTGATTTCAGGCAGCGTCAGCGCCAGCGAAACCCAAGCAGGATCCGCGCCCATTGCCGCTAAATCGCTGAGGTTCACCGCCAGAGATTTGTAGCCTAAATCGGCTGGATCGATATCTGGCAAAAAGTGAATACCAGAGACTAAAGTATCTGTACTGATTGCAATCAGCTGTTTCTCAGAGATCGAGAGCAAAGCACAATCATCACCAATGCCCTGCTGCACATCTCGCCGAGCCGTCCGATGACGGTTAAAGTAGCGGGCAATAACATCGAATTCGCCGCATGCCATAACGCATTTCCTGATTGGTTTAAATTATCGCCATTATCTATTCACCTGATTTTACCCAACAAAAAGGCCGGAAAACCGGCCTTTTGAATAAACGAGATGGCCCGAGGGCTTCCGTCAGGTGAACCTGAACAGCAATTTTATCTTTTAGATTTACGAATAGTCGGGGCAACTTTGTCCAGCACACCGTTGACGAACTTATGGCTATCTTCTGCACCAAAAGTTTTTGCCAGCTCAATACCTTCGTTGATTGCCACTTTGTAAGGGACGTCTTCGCGCTTGCTCAGTTCAAACAGAGAAATACGCAGAACCGCTCTCTCAACCTGACCCAATTCTTCCAACTGACGCGACAATACTGGAGCCATCAGGCCATCCAGATACTCTGCGTTAGTGGCGACGCCAGACAACAGCTCACGGAAGTAGCTAATATCGACATCTTTGACGTCCTGCTCTGACAAGAACTGATATTCAACATCAGCAATGTCGTTTTTGGATATCTGCCAAGAATAAAGTGCCTGAACAGCACATTCACGGGCGCGGCGGCGAGCAGCAGGTTTCACGGAATTCCCCTTACTAAAAATCAGGCTTTAATTGCTTTAAGAACATTGATCATTTCGAGAGCGGTCAGGGCAGCTTCTGCACCTTTGTTACCCGCTTTAGTCCCTGCACGTTCAATGGCTTGTTCGATACTTTCGGTAGTCAGTACGCCAAATGCGACCGGCACAACGCTGTTCATCGCAACGCTTGCTAGACCGGAGCTGCATTCACCCGCAACAAATTCAAAGTGGGCAGTGCCACCACGGATAACGGTTCCCAAAGCGACAACCGCATCATAGCGATTGGTGTCGGTCAGTGCACGAACGGCTAATGGCAGTTCATAAGCACCCGGAACCCAGACTACAGTGATATTGTCATCAGAAACCTGGCCAATACGCTTCAGGGCGTCAATGGCACCCTCCAGCAAGCTGTCGTTAATGAAATTGTTAAAACGCGCAATAGCGATAGCAATGCGAGCTTGCGGAGCAGCGACAACGCCTTCAATCGTTTTCATGCAGTTTCCTTAAAATCTTGATGTTCAATACCCCTATCCCTTCTAGAAGAGCTAATAGGGGGGCGGATTCTATCACATTCTTTCGTCACCTGCTCAGGTGCATTTTGCTTACTTGAGCTAGAGACGAACTGAAACAAAAATAAATCAGTAAAAACAATACCCGAAGAGCGGGTTAATACGCATTACGCAGCACAATACGTAAATCCGGTCCTACGGGCATAACTTCGCTAAAAACAAACTGGGGAGCGTCAGCCAGCTGTTCCAGCCCCGGCAAAACACACAGACCGCGCGCAGTATCCCCTAAGAGCTTAGGGGCAAGATAGATAATCAACTCGTCGACTAAACCAGCCTGCAAAAGCGCGCCAGCAAGAGATGCCCCCGCTTCCACCCACACCGAATTGATCTGCAGTTTGCCTAGTTGCATCATCAAAACAACCAGATCTATCCCTTGTCCATACTGCGGGATCGCCAACTGTTTAACGTTTTCAGGCCAATGCAGATCATCGGGATGAATACGAGCTAGCAGGGTTTCACCTGCCTGAGAGATAAGTTTGTGCTCAGTCGTTATACGATTTTGGCTATCAATGATAACGCGCAGTGGCTGGCGAAGATTTTCACTCGGATAAGCCTGTTGGGTGGTCACGTCTAATTCATCCCAACGCACCGTCAATGAAGGGTCATCGGCTAATACGGTAGCACTAGAGCTTAATATGGCTGAGCTTTGAGCTCGGTAGCGCTGCACATCCTGACGCGATGCGGCAGAAGTGATCCACTGACTCTCGCCCGATGCCATCGCCGTTCTGCCATCCAGAGATGCCGCCATTTTGAGCTGCACAAAGGGGAATCCTGTACGCATGCGCTTGAGGAAACCACGATTGACGGCTTCGGCCTCATTCATCATCAGGCCATGGCTGACATCAATCCCCGCTTGCTGGAGCTTAAACAGCCCACGCCCCGCCACGTTCGGATTGGGATCCTGCATAGCTGCAACAACACGGCTAACACCGGCTGCAACTAACGCATCGGCACAAGGCGGAGTGCGACCATGGTGGCTGCACGGCTCAAGCGTGACATAGGCAGTCGCACCACGGGCCTTATCACCAGCCATGCGCAATGCATGAACCTCAGCGTGGGGTTCACCCGCGCGTAGATGATAACCCTCACCGACAATTTCATCGTTAAGAACAATAACGCAGCCAACATTTGGATTAGGCGTTGTGGTAAAACGCCCGCGGCGTGCTAACTCAAAGGCTCGCGCCATGTAAAACTCATCGCCACGCGGCTGGTTATGCATAGGTATCGTCCGGAGATTAACTTACTAATCTAAGCCAGTGCTTAGTCCTGCAATTTGGCAATTTCTTCGCCAAACTCGCGAATATCTTCAAAACTACGATAGACGGAGGCAAAGCGGATATACGCCACTTTATCGAGCTTTTTCAACGCATCCATCACCAGATTTCCCACCATCTTGGTAGGAACTTCTCGTTCACCGGTTGCGCGAAGCTGAGATTTGATATGGCTAATGGCCATTTCAACATCGTCTGAGTTTACAGGGCGTTTTTCTAATGCTTTTAGGATACCACTGCGTAACTTATCTTCATTGAATGGCTCGCGAACATCGTTACTTTTGATAACGCGGGGCATGACGAGTTCGGCAACCTCAAAAGTGGTGAATCGTTCATTACAAACCAGACATTGGCGACGACGACGCACTTGCGTACCATCCCCGACCAAACGGGAATCAATGACTTTGGTATCAACGGCGGAACAAAATGGGCAATGCATAGCTCTTCCTGAAAGGCCTGAGATAACGTTAGTGTACCCCGAAGTGGCATAACAACAAAGGGATGTCAGTTTGGCAATAATGCGCTCTCAGCCTCATTCTTCGCGAAAACAGGGCATTTATGCAAAATCTGAAGATAATTTGCTTGCGGCTCCCATCCTAATTTCGCGGGATGAAATGGCATGCAGACAAACTTCCCCGCACATCGCCGCCATCACACTATACTTAGTCATATCGGTCTAGTAGCAATTAGCATGTGACATTCAGGTCAAAGGCGATTAATCTTTTATCTATGTCCATAATAAATCGAGCGATCTATGTCTATATACCGCCCTTTATTCGTGCTTGCCCCTTTGGCATTGATGCTAACGGCATGCGCTTCTGATCCAAAAACTGAGGCTCTTCAGTCGGAAGTTCAGGAGCTGACACAAAAAGTTCAGAAACTTAGCACTGAAGCCGAGTATCTGGAGCGTCAGAAAGCCATGAATGAAAATAACGAGCAGAGCATTTATCTGATCCCAGCCGCCAACAGCGACGCCGTAGGAGTCACCAGCATCGGCCAACTGCGCTTGTTGATAAGCCATCTGGAACCCGAAGCCGATGGCAGCAAAGCCGTGTTGCAAATAAAAACCGCCAACGGCTCAATTCTGCCAAGTTTCACTGGTTCTTTAGAGTGGGGCTCACTGAATCAAGCTACGTTAGAGCCGGACCAAAGCAGTACGCTGTCACAAAGTATCAGCTTTAAAAGCCCTGCAACACCGACTAACGTTACCAGCATGGAAGTTCGCTTAAGCGATATCGCGCCAGAAAATCTGGGCTTCATTCGCTTAAGTGGTATTGAGCGCCAATAGATTTTCGTTTAGTGCTTATGCCATAAAAAAACCCCGCCGCAGCGGGGTTTTTGCATTATAGCCGACGATCATACAACATCAGATTACGGCAGAATTGACGGCTGATCCGCCCCTTCTTTCTCGACCTTCTGCTGTAGCATATGTTCACGCTTCATGCCCAGTTTCAGAGCCAGCGCAGATGCAACATAGATAGACGAAATTGTACCGATAGAAACACCGATCAGCATGGTCAACGAGAAGCCTTTCAGCATCGGTCCACCAAACAAATACAGCATCAGGATCACCATCAACGTGGTGCCGGAAGTGATCAGTGTTCGATGCAACGTTTGTGTCAACGACACGTTGAAGATTTCGTAAGGTGTTCCACGACGGATCTTACGGAAATTCTCACGGATACGGTCAGATACCACAATACTGTCGTTAAGTGAGTAACCGATAACCGACATCAGCGACGCGACGATAGTTAAATCGATCTCAATATGAAATAGCGACAATACGCCCAAGGTGATGATCACATCATGCAATAATGAAATGACCACACCAGCAGCCAAACGCCATTCGAAGCGAACGCCAACGTAAATTAAAATAGCAATTAGCGCGACCAACAGCGCCATAGCGCCATGTTGTGCCAGATCTTCGCCAACGCTCGGCCCTACAAACTCAATACGCTTTACCGTTGCATTCTGACTGGTCGCCTCGTTAATCACGCTAATGACTTTGCTACCTAACGCTTCCCCACTAGCTTCACTTGTCGCTGGAGGCATACGTACAACAATGTCACGACTGCTACCAAAATTCTGCAACAGAGGATCAACAAAACCTGCTTTCTTCAGTGCATCACGCATCATGTCCATATCAGCTGGTTTTTCCAGCGAAACTTCAATGACGGTACCACCAGTAAAATCCAGCCCTAAGTTGAACTTATTCACACCAATAATGATGATAGAAAGGAGCAACAGAAAACCAGAAATACCGAAAGCCCAGTAGTCCCAGCGCATAAAGTCATAGACTCTACGGCCGTAATTTAATTGTTCAACACTATATTCCTGTGCCACAACGCACTCCTCAGATAGACAGCTTGTTGATGCGCTTGCCGCCGTACAACAGGTTTACGATGGCACGAGTACCGATAATTGCGGTAAACATTGACGTCGCCACACCAATACCGGTCGTGATCGCAAAGCCTTTAATTGCCCCGGTGCCAACGGCATACAGGATGATGACCTTGATAAGCGTCGTAACGTTAGCATCAAAAATGG
>Ga0308156_1001915_pt1 | contig 20946 bp, 18 predicted proteins | sample PhyAR2_FD_201041 | JGI IMG/M metagenome (GOLD analysis project Ga0308156, IMG submission 201041) | Phyllosphere microbial communities from UC Gill Tract Community Farm, Albany, California, United States - DLSL A.R2 | ecosystem: Host-associated > Plants > Phyllosphere > Unclassified | place: USA... | reverse complement strand
TGAACGACCCACGCGGTTCCCAGCATTTTGAGTACACCACGAAGCGCAAACGTACCTCCGCTGCGGAGACGGGTGCCAATAAGTTCGCGTACGACACGCTGTTCGGCCCGGCGGGCATTTCCCCGTGGGGCGATCTCCCTCAGCCCAGAGACGTCGCGAGAATCGCGCGGGAGGTGGGCGTCTCCCCGGGCGTCGCCGTCCATCAGCTTCGTCGGCGCCAGAAGCTGCAGTACTGGCAGTGCACCAACCTCATGGTCGACTTGGGCGGAGCGAACGAGTCGGATTAGAGCGCGGCGGTCCACCGGAGGACGATTACCGACGTTGCGATAGTCCGCTAACGCCACCAGTCGAAACTCACGCACGTTGGTCTCGCGTGGTCAGATCCGGCGGTGGCGCCGTGTTCATTGCCCCTCGGGATGAGCGGGGCAGCGGTCCTGCGTCAGACGACGACCGGATTGAATCTTGACCGCCATCGCGGGATCCTGGGCGTTTCGGTCGAGTCGGTCAAGACCGGAGCAACTGTCGTGATGATCTAGTGGCGAGTCCAAGGGCGGGTTCCGCGGGAAAGCGAGGCGCAGTTGTCTGCTGTCTGGTCCGAGATGCCTGACGATTGACACGATCTGCCCACGAACGTCCTGCGGCACTGGGAGTCGGTCGGGCTGCTGCGTCCTGCTCGCGATGCGGCGGGGCGGCGCCGGTTCGGGCAGGACGACGTCGTGCGGGTCGCCGTGATCCAGCGCAGCAAGGCGGCGGGCATGAGCCTCGAGCAGATCGCCGTGCTTCTCGACGACGGCAGCGCCGGGCGCCACGAGGTGCTGCAGGGGCACCTCGACGATCTGGATCGGCGGATGGAGGAGATGAGGATGTCGCGCGCGATGACGGAGCACGCGATGCGGTGCCGCTCGCACGACATCTCGACGTGTCCGCGCTTCCGCGCCAGCGTGGCAGACGTCCTCTCGCGGCTGTGACGGGACCCCGCATCCGGCCCATGCATAGGAACCCCGCGTAAAATCAGAGCCGTGCCACGCGTCTCGACGATTCGTCCGAACCGCAGCGGCCGCTCCTCCCGCATCAGGCTCTCTCGCCGTGCGGTCGGTGTCGCGCTCGCCGCGGTGTTCGCCATCGGTTTGAGCGCCTGCGCGCCGGACGCGGTGAGCGATTCCTTCCTCTCCGGTGAGAACACCGGCTATGTCGCCGCGGACGGCGCGATCGTCGAGATCCCCGTCGACAAGCGCGAGCCGGTGGACGACTTCAGCGGCATCACCGAGAACGGCGAGCAGTTCGACAGCAGCGAGCTCGCCGGCAAGGTCACGGTCGTGAACTTCTGGTACGCGGGCTGCGCTCCGTGCCGTCTCGAGGCCGAGGATCTCGAGAGCGTCTGGCAGGACCTGGGGGGCGACGACGTCGCGTTCCTGGGAATCAACACGCGCGATCAGGCCGACACCGCCAAGGCCTTCTCCGCGGAGTTCGACGTCACGTACCCGAGTCTCATCGACGTCGATACCGCCGAGGCGAAGCTCGCCTTCTCGTCGTCCGTGCCGATCCAGGCGACGCCGACGACGCTCGTGCTCGACAAGCAGGGTCGGGTGGCGGCACGCATCATCGGACCGATCGACGGCACCTCGATCCTCTCGACGCTCGTCAAGGACGCGCTCGCGGAGGACTCGTGAGTCCCTCTGGAGCGGCGTGAACCCCGAAGCGATCATCGGATCGGGAGCCCTGTGGCTCGCGATCCCGGTCGCGATGCTCGCCGGCCTCGTGTCCTTCCTCTCGCCCTGCGTCCTGCCGCTGGTCCCCGGTTATCTCGGGTTCATCGGGGGAGCGGTCGCGCCGCGGCGGGCGGTGGGCTCCACAGGCGGCGCCACGCCGTCGGTCGAGGCCCCCGCACGCAGTCGCCTCGTGGTGGGCGTGCTGCTGTTCATCCTCGGATTCACCCTGGTCTTCGTGCTGTACACGGTGCTCAGCGGGACCTTCGGAGTCTTCTTCCTCCGCTGGGGTGACCTGATCACCCGCATCCTCGGCGTCGTCATCATCCTCATGGGGCTCGTCTTCCTCGGGGCGTTCGGATTCGCGCAGCGCGAGTTCCGCTTCCACGTGGACTCGAAGGCGGGCGTCATCGGCGCTCCGCTCCTCGGGATCGCTCTCGGCATCGGCTGGGCGCCGTGCATGGGGCCGACGCTGGGCGCGATCATCGCCCTGTCCTTCAACGCGGGCGACCCCGTGCGTGCGGGCTTCCTCGGCCTCGCCTACTCGCTCGGTCTGGGCATCCCGTTCCTGCTCGTCGCACTCGGATTCGGCTGGGCGACCAAGACCATCGGTTTCCTGCGCCGTCACATCCGCGTCGTGAACATCATCGGCGGGGTCCTGCTGATCGTGCTCGGCGTCCTGATGGTGACCGGATTGTGGACCGACATCATGTCTCGACTGACGGCGGTGATCGGCAGTGTCCCCCTCCCGTTCTGATCAGACCAAGACGCATCGGAAGGATGACGTGAGCAGCACTACCGACAGGTCCAGCGATCCGCTCCGGCCGTCAGACCATGTCGACGGCGAGGAGTCGATCACCCAGCCCCGCCTCGGAGTCGTGGGCTGGCTGCGCTGGGGATGGCGCCAGCTGACGTCGATGCGCACCGCGCTCATCCTGCTGCTCGTACTCGCGATCGCGGCGATCCCCGGGTCGATCTTCCCGCAGCGGATGGCCGACCCGAACGGCGTCACGCAGTGGGAGCGGGACAACCCCGATCTGTTCCCGGTGCTCGATTCGCTGAAGCTCTTCGACGTGTACCTGTCGCCGTGGTTCTCGGCGATCTACCTGCTGCTCTTCGCCTCGCTGGTGGGCTGCGTCATTCCGCGCATCAAGCACCACGCCAAGGCCCTCCGTGCCCGTCCGCCGCGCACACCCGCTCGACTCACCCGACTCGCCGACTATCGTGCGGTCGACCGTTCGTCTGCGGACCCCACGGCGGATGCCGCCGCGTCCATCGACATCGCCGCGAAGCAGCTCAAGGCACTCGGGTACCGCGTCGAGCGCTATGACTCCGGCCGCACCTTCTCGGCGTCGGCGGAGCGCGGGTACTGGCGCGAGACCGGCAACCTGCTCTTCCACCTCGCCCTGGTGGGTGTGCTGATCACGATCGGTGTCGGGGGCGGCTTCGCCTACACGGGCCAGCGTGTGCTGGTCGAGGGGGAGACCTTCGCCAACACCCTGCTCGACTACGACTCGATGAACCGGGGGCGCTTCGTGGCCGACGACGCGCTCGCGCCCTACTCGATGCGCCTCGACACCTTCGACGTCACGTATCAGCCGTTCGGCGAGCCGGGATCTGGCCAGGCCGGCGACTTCTCGGCGAACGTCACGGTGCAGGAGAACGGCGAGGAGCGCACCGGCTCGGTCAAGGTCAACGAACCACTCGCGGTGGCCGACGACGACGTGTTCCTGCTGGGCAACGGCTACGCGCCCACGATCACGGTGCGCGACCCCGACGGCGACGTCGTGTTCACGAACAGCACCCCGTTCCTCCCACAGGACAACAACATGACCTCTCTCGGGGTCATCAAGGTGCCCGACGGACTCGCGGAGCAGGTCGGTCTGGTCGGCTTCTTCTATCCGACGACCGGGGTGCTCGACACCGGAGCGTTCTTCTCGGCGTACGGCGATCTCACCAACCCCACGTTGACGCTCGACGTCTACACGGGCGACCTCGGCATCAATGAGGGCGTGCCGCGCTCGGTGTACGTGCTCGACACCACAGGGATGACCAAGGTGACCGGTCGTACGACCGACCTGGAATCGATCGAGCTCACGCCCGGGCAGACCGCTGATCTGCCGAACGGCCTCGGCACCGTGACGTTCGACGACGAGTCGCCGGCCGGTGCCACCGACCTGTCGCAGTCCGTCAAGCGGTTCGCCTCGCTGCAGATCCACCGCGACGAGTCCGGCGTGTGGGTGCTCGGCTTCGCGCTGCTCGCGCTCGGCGGTCTCATGCTCGCGCTGTTCGTGCCTCGTCGACGCGTCTGGATCAAGGCGACATCGGCAGACGGCGCCGTCGCACTCGAGTACGCGGGTCTCGCCCGCGGCGAGGACCCGACGCTCGCTGCCGCCGTCGACGATCTCGTCGCCGGCCACGCGCGCCTGCTCGACGCCGCCGGAGTCACGCATGCCGTCGAGACCCCTGACGCCCCCGAGGCCGGACCGGAGCCGGCCGCAGAGGCAGAGCCGGCCGCAGAGGCGGAGCCGGCCGAAGAGGCAGAGCCGGCCGCAGACGCAGAGACCGAGCGACCCGCATCCGACACCCCGAAAGTAGACTGACACCATGTTCGACCTCGAAGTGATCTCGCCCGTCCTCCTCTGGACGGCGATCGCGATCTACGCGGCGGCCTTCGTGGCCTACGCCTTCGACCTCGCTCGCCGTTCGCAGCTGTCCGCGGATGCCGCCGGTGTGCGCGAGTTCGAGCTGGTCGGCGCAGGGGCGTCCGCCCGCGGCGCCCAGAGCGGCAAGGGCGCTGCGACGGCATCCGGAGCCGACGCCGCACCGCAGCGATTCGTGATGGCGCGCATCGGGACCTCGCTCACGATCCTCGCCTTCCTCTTCCATCTCGGTGCGACGCTGACCCGCGGCTTCGCTGCCGGTCGTGTGCCGTGGGCCAACCTCTACGAGTTCGCGATGATGGGCACGCTGCTCATCGTCGCCGTCTTCCTCGTGGTGCTCACCCGCATCGACCTCCGCTTCCTCGGCACGTTCATCACCGGGCTCGTCGTCGTGCTCCTGGGGCTCGCGGCGACGAACTTCTACGTCGACGTCTCACCGCTGATGGACCCGCTGAAGAGCGTGTGGCTCGTGATCCACGTCTTCGTCGCCTCGCTCGGCACCGCGTTCTTCGCTCTGGCCTTCTCCCTCTCGGTGATCCAGCTCATGCAGTCCCGCCGCGAGCGTCTGATCTCGGAGGGCGCCGAGAAGACCGGCCCCGGGTTCCTCCGCACGTTCCCCGGATCCGACCGCCTCGAGAGCATGGCGTACCGGTTCACGATCATCGGCTTCATCCTGTGGACGTTCACGCTCATCGCGGGATCGATCTGGGCCTACTACGCGTGGAGCCGGTTCTGGGGCTTCGACGTCAAGGAGACCTGGACCTTCGTGATCTGGGTCCTCTACGCCGGGTACATCCACGCTCGTGCGACGCGCGGCTGGCGGGGAAACCCGTCGGCATGGCTGGCGATCGTCGGCTTCTCCGCCGTGATCTTCAACTTCACGATCGTGAACGTGTTCTTCAAGGGCCTGCACGCCTACTCCGGCCTCAGCTGATCCGGCGAGACCGCCGCGGTGTCAGAGCGCGCCGAGCGGAATGATCTCGGCGTGCTCGACGCCGCCCTCGTACCAGACGAACTCGGCCTGGGAGATCCGCTCCGACGGTCGTGAGCCGAGCGATCGTCGCGACTTGTGCGCGAGCTCGGTCCAGACCGCCGTGGTGAGCGTCTTCGCATAGATCAGCGAGAGGTGGAACGTCCATTCGGCGGTGGGGCGTTCGTCCAGGCGACGGAAGTCGGTGGCCTCGAGCGCGGTGCTCAGGCTCGAGTACGCCGACGTGAGCGAGGCGGTGCGTGCCAGGCGCACGATCACGACCTGCCACGGTGTCGGGAACGCATCGACGGCCTCGGCCATGACGTCGATGGGGCGCTGGCCGGCAGCCCATTCGCGCAGCACGGCGAGCAGCTGCTCACGCCTCTCCGGCTCGGCGAATCCGCGCAGGGTGACATGACCCGTGTGGGGGTGCGGCACGTCCGCGCGCCCCAGCGCCGCCGCCTGCTCCGAGCGGTAGACATCGGCGACCGCCGTGGTCGGACGCAGCACGAGGTACTGCTGCCCCTCGAGTGAGGCGAGCTGGGCAGGAGTGTCCATGAAGGGTCGACGCATGTCTCGACCTTATGTCCCTGCCGCGGCGGCGCGCCGGTATGCCGGTCCCGCGATGGCGGCGCGCCGACCTTCGCCGGGCACGGATTCGGACCGGAACAGGAGAAACGCCGCACATCGGGGTTGAGGTGCGGCGTTTCTCGCCGGGAGTCCGAATCCGTGCCCGGGCAGACAGGGTCAGGCGGTCGCGAGCGCCGCCTTGGCGGAGGTCGTGCGCCGGAGAGCCACGGCCACCGTGGTCGCGACGAGCGCGAGCACGCCCCACACGACGAGGCCTGCGGCGGCTGCCCCATCGGGTGCGATCAGCCCGGCGAACGCGGGCGACGTCGGCAGCGCCGCCCCGAGGTCGGCGAGCCACCCCGGCACGGTCGAGATGAGTCCCGTCGCGACGGCCAGCACACCCACGAGAGCGCTGATCCAGCGGCCGATTCCGCCGAACACCGCGACGAGCGCCTGGTTCACGGCCGCGAACGCGATCCCCGCGAGGACGGCTGTCCCGGCGAACACCCACCACGCACCCGCGTCGTACTTCGCCACGAACTGCACGATCAGCGAGACCAGCAGGCCCTGCGCGGCGCCGATCACGGCGGCCGGCAGGAACGCGCGGAGCGCGAGTCCCGCAGAGGAGCGCCGCGAGGTCAGGGTGCGGGCCGTGTGCGCGCGCATCACCAGGAACGAGGCGAGAGCGCCGAACCACAGCACGACTGCGGTGAGGAGCGGAATGGCCGTCGGTCCGAAGATCGTCGTGCCGTCGGCTCCCTCGGACGCCACCGGATCGGCGATCACCGAGGCGAGCGAGGTCGACTCCGAGTCGCTGAACGAGGGGAGCGACTCGGATGCCGTGCTCAGCCCGTCTGCGAGATCGCTCGTCCCCGTCGCCAGGGTGTCGAGACCCGTCACGAGCTCGGTCGCACCGGTCGCCAGGTCGGTCGCTCCGCCCGAGAGCTGCCCGGCGCCGGAGGCGAGTGCGCGCGCACCCGATGCCGAGGCGACGAGGCCGTCGGTGGCGAGCTGGTTCAGCCCGTCGGCGAGCGTCGTCGCGCCCGCGCCGGCGTCGCCCAGCTGGGTGGAGAGCGTGCTGAACGCGCCGGGCAGGCCGGCGACGTTCGGGGCGACGTTCGTCAGGTAGCCCGACGCCGTGCCCGCCGAGGTCGCGGCCGTGACGGCGTCTCCAGCGGCGGCCGCGAGCTGTGCGCAGAGTTCTCCGGAGGTCGTCGGGTCGCACGTCGCAGCGAGGCCGCCGAGAGTCTGCGCGAGCGCCGCGGTCTGCGAGGCGGCGTCGGTCGCCGCGCCGGTGCCGGTCTGGATCGCGCCCACGAGCTGCGTCATCCCGTCGGCGTTCTTCTGCAGCTCGGCGGCTCCTGTCGTGAGGCCCAGGCCGATCTGCGATGCGCCGGCCGCGGCCTCACGGGTCTTCGACGTGAGCGTATCGAGCCCGTCGGCGAGCGACGAGGCGCCCGTGCCCAGCTCGGATGCCCCCGAGGCGAGCTGCGTGGCGCCGTCGGGGATCGCCGCAGCGCCGGTGGCCGCATCCCTGGCCCCGGTCGCGAGCTGCGCCGCGCCGTCTGCGGCCTCGCCGATCTGATCGCCGATGGTCGTGAAGCCGACCAGGATGTTCTCGGTCGTGGCCTCGGAGAGCATCGTCCCGAGACTCGAGGCCGCGACGTTCGCGATCTGGCTCGTGATGAGGTCGTCGGCGACGAGTCCGTCATCCGGGGTGGTGATCTGGATGGTCGCCTGCTCGGCGTCGCCGCCGCCGTCGGAGATCGCCTGGCCCGCCGAGGTCGCCGCCGCGGAGAAGTCCTCGGGGATCGTGATGACTGCCTGATAGGAGCCGTCGGCCAGACCGTCCTTCGCGTCGTCCTCGTTCGAGATCACCCAGGTGAGGTTCGAGTCGAGCTCATCCGACCCCTCGACGAGGCCGGAGGCGAGCTGGCGTCCGAGCGGGGTGAGCTGCCCGTCGATCTCGACGGGCTCGTCGAGGTTCACGATCGCGGCCGTCATCGAGTCGAGGCGCTCTGCGGGATTCTGCAACGCCGCGACGAGGATGCCGCCGACGGCTGCCGGCAGCAGCAGGATGCCGAGGATCGTCAGCCACGTGATCGGCTTGCGCGAGCGGGCGCGCTCGATGGGGAGGGTCATGCTGTCACCTCGGTCGATTCGGAGGATTCGTCTGCGCCGTGAGCGGCAGAGGAGCGGGGGTCGCGCTGCGGTGCGGGGTCGTCGACGTCGATCACCTCGACGGCGGCGCGACCCGCGTCGGCGAGCAGTTCGAGCGCGACCTCGGGAGCGAGCGCGGTCAGCAGGACGGCGGTCGTCGGTCGTGCGTCGCGCAGGCGTGCGGCGACCTGGTCGCGATCGGAACGGGAGAGCCGGTCGACGCCGTCGATCACCACCAGAGCGGGCTTGCCTCGCAGCGCCTCGGCGAGAGCAGCCGACAGGTTTCCGGCATCCGCGGCCATCACCGCGCCGACATGCGCACGCACCCAGGCGGCTCGGCCGGGCAGCAGGTGGCCGGCGACCCGCAGGCGCCCGTCTTCGGGGGCCACACGCCCCGCGATCGTCAGCGACAGAGCCCGCAGCGCACCGCCGGAGGGCCCGGTGAGAACAGCCGCCGACCCCGACCCGACGCGCAGACGGAGTCGCTCGATGCCGGCGTCGGCGAGGGACAGGTCATCCGCGGCGATCACGGAGTCGTCTCCCGGCCACTCGGCGAGGTGGCGCTCCCGCTCCACAGCCTCGCCCTCGATGTCGACACGGGGGAGGACCCGCTCGAGCCACGCCGGGATCTCCCAGGCGCGCTCTCCGAGGATCGCCATGAGTGCGGGGATCAGTGTCATCCGCACCAGGAACGCGTCGATCGCGATTCCGGCGGCGAGGCCGAGCGCGATGGGCTTCAGCGACGAGTCGCCCTCGGGTACGAATGCCACGAACACGGCGAACATGATGAGTCCGGCCGCCGTGACGACCTTCGCCGAACCGGTGAAGCCGCTGCGCACCGCGCGCAGGGCGGCCCCGCGACGGGTGGCGCGATCCGGGCTCTTCCCGTCGGGGTCGTGCACGAAGTCCTCGCGCATCCGAGACACCAGGAAGACCTGATAGTCCATCGCGAGTCCGAACAGCACGCCCATGAGGATGATCGGCATGAAGCTGATGATGGGGCCGACCTTCGCGACGTGGAGGGCGTCGGCGAACCAGCCCCACTCGAACACCGCACCGACGATGCCGAACCCGGCGACGATCGAGAGCAGGTACCCGGCGGCCGCGGTGATCGGCACCCACAGCGAGCGGAACACGATGGTCAGGAGGATCAGCGAGAGGCCGATCACGAACACGCCGAACGGCAGCAGCGCATTGCCCAGCTGGTCGGAGATGTCGATGCCGACGGCCGTGAACCCGGTGACCTTCAGATCGATGCCGAACTCGTCGAGCCACTCGTCGTGGTGCGACCGCAGCTCACGCACCAGGTCGGCGGTCGCGGGGTCGTCGGGTGCGGTCTCGGGGATGATCTGCACGATCCCCGTGTCTGCGGTCTCGTTGGGTGTGGCGAGCGCCACCTCCTTGACCCCGTCGATCTTCGCGACCTCGTCGCCGAGGTCCTCCATCAGCGTCAACGGATCGGTCGAGGTGACGATCGTGCCGGTCAGGATCAGCGGTCCGTTGAATCCGGCGCCGAACTCCTCGGCGACCAGGTCGTAGCTCTGTCGAGCCTCGTTGTCCTTCGGCAGCACGCCCGCGTTCGGCAGCGCGAGGTTGAGGCTCAACGCCGGGATGGCCACGATGCCGAGACCGAGGACGACGGCCAGCGAGACGAGGATCGGACGCGTGGTCACTCCGGTCACCCAGCGGTCGCTGAAGCGGCGACGCGGAGCGGGTGCGGGCGCGCCCTCCTTCGCCTTCCGCGGCCTGCGCGGGCGACCCGCGACGCGTCCCTTCATGAAGCCGAGCAGCGCGGGGGTGAGGGTCACCGCGATGGCGACCGCGACCGCGACGGCGGCGGATGCCGCGATGCCCATGGTGGTGAGGAACGGGATCCCCGCGAAGCCGAGTCCGATGAGTGCGATCAGCACGGTGACGCCGGCGAACACCACGGCGGATCCGGCCGTGCCGACGGCGCGAGCGGTGGACTCCTCGGGGTCGACCCCCTCGCGGACCTGATCCTGGTGTCTGGCCATGATGAACAGCGCGTAGTCGATGCCGACCGCGAGCCCGAGCATGAGGGCGAGGAGGGGAGTGGTCGACGAGACGGTGGCGAAGGCCGTGGCCGCGAAGATGCCGGCCATCGAGATGCCGACGCCGAGCACGGCGGTGAGCAGGGGCAGGCCCGCGACGACGAACGATCGGAAGGTCACGATCAGCACGAGCAGCGCGATCAGGAGGCCGACGGCCTCGGTCAGGGTCACACCGGGGATCGAGGTGGCGAACAGCTCGCCGCCGAGCGAGGTCTGCGACCCCGGGGGAAGCTCGGCGGCGAGGTCGGCGACGACGGTCCGCAGCTCGTCCTGGGTCTCGTCCGAGACATCGGTCGACTGCCCGTCGAACTGCAGACGGATGATGCCCGCGGTCTCGTCGTCGTTGATCATGCCGCTGACCATCTCGTCGTACGGAGAGGTCGCGGACAGCACGGAGTCGTCGAGGTCGGCGAGCTTCTCGACGGTCTCCTCGATGTCATCCCGATACGTGTCGTCGGTGATCGAGTCGCCGTCGGCCGCGACGACGATGATCTGCGCACTGGTGCCGCTGACCGCGGGGAACGAGCGGTTGAGCTGCTCGAGACCCGCCTGCGACTCGGTGCCCGGAATCGAGAAGGAGTTGTCGGTGCCCGCTCCCAGCACGAGGGCTCCGGCGCCGGCGATGCCGAGTGCGAGCAGCCAGGAGACGAGGACGCGCCACGGATGCCGGTAGGACCAGCGGCCGAGCGAGGACAGGAGTGTGGACACGAGTCTCCTCAGGGAATACGGGCCGGATACACAGGTGTATCCGATACATAGATGTATCGTAAGGTGATCCGAGCCCCGGAGTCTGTGTGCGGGGTGTGAGAATGAGAGGCAGGAGGACTCGATGACGACATCCGCCACCCGAAGCCGCGAGAACACCCGAGCCAGGCTGCTCGAGGCCGCAGCGCAGGTCTTCGCCGAGGTGGGCCTCGAGGGCGCCTCCGTCGAAGCGGTCTGCGAGCGTGCGGGCTTCACGCGCGGCGCCTTCTACTCGAACTTCGACTCGAAGGACGAGCTGTTCCTGATGCTCGCCGGCAGCGTCGCCGAGCAGCGTGTGGGAGCCGTGCGCGATCGCGTCGAGGAGATCGCCGCAGAGGGCGGCCTCACCGCCGGATGCGATCCGGTCGAGCTGGTGCAGCAGATCATGGATGCCGGAGGCGACGACCGCCTCGGGGTGATGCTCATGAGCGAGATCCGCATCCGGGCCCTGCGTGACGAGCAGTTCGGCGCGGCCTACCTCGTGCAGGAGCGCGAGATGGTGTCGAGCATCGCGACGATCATCACCGACATCGTGTCGGTGAGCTCCCTCGAGCTCAAGGTGCCCGCCGAAGAGGCGGCACGCATGCTCATGATCGTCTGGGAGGGCATGACGGTTCGGGGCGCCATGGCCGGACAGGATTCGGAGCAGCTGCGCCATTCGGGCAGCGAGGAGCTGGGAAGGCTCGTGCAGCTGCTGCTCGCCGAGTGATGTCGGTCAGCGTGCGGACAACACCTCGTAGCAGCGGCTGAGCCTCTCGAGCCACGAGTCGCGACGATCGTCCGGGGCGGCGAGTCGGCTCAGCGCCGCCGCGTCGGGGGAGACCCGCTCTGCCGAGATCGATCCGTCCACCGCGCGCAGGTCGGCCACGTCGTCGAGGAACAGCGACGAGGTGCCCAGGCCGCAGTCGTAGTCGAGCGTCGGCAGCGCGGCCGCGAGCGCGGCCCCCTGCGAGAGCCCGATCGCGGTGTCGAGCGCGCTGGAGACGACGACCGGCAGGCCCGCCGCCGTGACGATCTGCAGGGCGTGGGTGATGCCGCCGAGCGGCTGCGCCTTGATCACGAGCAGATCGGCCGCCTTCTCTCGGGCGACGGCGAGCGGGTCGGACGACTTGCGGATGCTCTCGTCGGCGGCGACCGGGATGCCCATGTACTTCACGCGGGTGCGCAGCTCGGCGAGTTCGGGCACCGTCGCGCAGGGCTGCTCGACGTACTCGAGGTCGAATTCGTTGAGGGCATGCACCGCGTGCTCGGCCTCATCGACGTTCCAGAATCCGTTCGCGTCGACGCGGATACGCCCCTCGGGGCCCATGGCCTCGCGCACGGCTCGCACGCGGGCGATGTCGTCGGCGAGCGTCTGCCCGGGTTCTGCGACCTTGACCTTGGCGGTGCGGCATCCGGCGAAGCGCGCCAGCACCTCGGCCACCCTCGCGGCGTCGATCGCCGGGATCGTGGCGTTGACCCCGATGCGCTCGCGCAGGGGCTCGGGCTGCGGTCGCCAGGCGAAGTCGATCGTCGCGGAGAGCCAGGTCGCGGCCTCGTCATCGTCGTATTCGAGGAAGGGGGAGAACTCCGCCCAGCCCTGCGGCCCCTCGACGAGCAGCGCCTCGCGGGTGTCGACGCCGCGGAATCGGGTGTGCATGGGCAGGGAGACGACCCGGGCCGTGCTGAGCAGGTCTGCGAGCGGAGGGAGCATGTGCTCATTCTGCTCGGGATCGTGCCGCGGGGGCATCCGCCGTGCCGGACGAGCAGGAGGACGTGATCTGGTGACAGTACATAAATGTGCGATTGACAATGGTGTGTGACGCACAGTACTGTGACGAACATGAACGACACCCTCGACACGCATCTGCAGGAACTGCGCCGCGGCACCGTGGTGCTCGCCTGCCTGCAGCTGCTGCGCACGGCGGGATACGGCTACGCCCTGCTCGAAGAGCTCGAGCGCCGCGGCTTCGCGACCGACGCGAACACGCTGTACCCGCTGCTCCGCCGGCTCGAGAAGCAGGAGTACCTCACGAGCGAGTGGAACACCGACGAGGCGCGGCCTCGCAAGTTCTACCGCACATCGGAGGCCGGCATCCGGCTCGCCGACACCCTGACCGACGAATGGCGATCCCTCACCACGGCGATCGCGACCCTCACAGCCGAGGAGAACTGACATGACCACGACAGCCACGCTCACGGAGCGCTACATCAGCGCCACCATCCGCAGTCTCGCGCCCGAGATGCAGGACGACGTGCGCACCGAGCTCGAAGGTTCCATCGCCGACGCGATCGACGCCAGGCTCGAGCAGGGGGAGCAGCCGGGCGACGCCGAGCGGGCAGTGCTCACCGAACTCGGCGACCCGGGCATCCTCGCGGCGGGCTACGCCGATCGTCCGCTGCACCTGATCGGGCCGAAGTACTACCTCCTCTGGTGGCGACTGCTGAAGCTGCTGCTGATCATCGTGCCGATCTGCGCGTTCGGCGGTGTGGTGCTCGGACAGCTCATCGACGGCGCTCCGACGGGAGAGATCATCGGCAGCGCGGTCGTCGCCGCACTCGGCTCCATCGTGCACGTCGGCTTCTGGGTGACGCTCGTGTTCGTCATCCTCGAGCGCACCGGCGCCGACACCGGAGTGAAGTGGAGCGTCGACAACCTGCCCGAGCCGACCCAGAACGGCGCGGGGCGGGCGGACGCCATCGCATCGGTCGTATTCCTGCTGCTCGGTGTCGGAGCGGTGTTCTGGGACGCGTTCCTCGGGTTCTTCCCGACCGACGGCGCCCCGATCGCGATCCTGAATCCCGGTCTGTGGCCGTGGGGGATCACCGTCCTCCTCGCCCTCTTCGCCGCCGAGACCCTGCTCGCGGTCGTCGTCTACGCGAAGCGCCGATGGACGGTGGGCGTCGCCGTCGTCAACACGGTGCTGGCCGTGGCCTTCGCGGCATGGTCGCTCACCCTGCTGGTGACGGGCGAGCTCATCAACCCCGAGTTCCTGAGTTTCGTCTTCACCGACAACGGCGTGACGGACGAGACCATGCGGATCCTCGCCGTCATCACCGGATTCGGGCTCGTCGCCTTCCCGCTGTGGGACATCATCGACGGCTGGCTCAAGACCGTGCGCGCTCGCCGCGGCTGAGAGGGATGCGACGGTGCCGCCTCTCCGGAGGCGGCGCCGTCTGCGTGTGCAACCCCGTCGGGAATAGGCTGGATGCCGTGACCAGCGCATTCGTCTCAGACCTGTTCGACCCGGACGAATGGGTGCTCGCGCCCGGTGCCGAGGACTACACCGACATCACCGCCCACGTGAGCACGGACGGCGGGGTCGCTCGCATCGCCTTCAACCGTCCCGAGGTGCGCAACGCCTTCCGCCCGCACACCGTCGACGAGCTCTACCGCGCGCTCGACGATGCGCGGCAGAACCCGCGCATCGGGGCCGTGCTGCTCACCGGCAACGGCCCGAGTCCGAAGGACGGCGGCTGGGCGTTCTGCTCGGGCGGCGATCAGCGCATCCGCGGCCGTGACGGGTACAAGTACTCCGACGACGAGACGACCGTGCACGATCCGGCGCGTGCCGGTCGCCTGCACATCCTCGAGGTGCAGCGGCTCATCCGCTTCATGCCGAAGGTCGTGATCGCGGTCGTTCCCGGCTGGGCTGCCGGCGGCGGGCACTCGCTGCACGTCGTGTGCGACCTCACGATCGCCTCGGCGGAGGAGGCGCGGTTCAAGCAGACCGACGCCGACGTGGGCAGCTTCGACGCCGGGTACGGCTCCGCCTACATGGCGCGGCAGACCGGTCAGAAGTTCGCCCGCGAAGTGTTCTTCCTCGCCGAGGAGTACTCGGCGCAGCGCGCCTACGAGGCGGGCGCCGTCAACCGCGTGGTGCCCCACGCCGACCTCGAGCGCGAAGCGCTGAGGATGGCCCGCACGGTGCTCACCAAGTCGCCCACCGCCATCAGGATGCTGAAGTTCGCGTTCAACGCCGTCGACGACGGACTCGTGGGTCAGCAGGTCTTCGCGGGTGAGGCCACACGTCTCGCGTACGGCACCGACGAGGCTGTGGAAGGACGGGACTCGTTCCTCGAGAAGCGTGACCCGGACTGGTCGTCGTTCCCCTGGCACTACTGAGTCCCGACAGCATCGAGCACGGCGGAGAACACGATGGTCGCACTGAGATCGACGGATGCCGACGATCCGGTCGCCCTCCGCGACGCACTCGCCCGTGCGCTCGACGGAGGTCCGGCGCTCGGATTCGGCATGCTCGGAGAAGCACCGGACCGGGTTCCCGACGGCACCGCGGTGGTGATCGCCACGTCGGGCTCGAGCGGCATCCCCAAGCGCGTCGCACTGAGCGCCGAGGCCCTGCGCGCGAGCGCCGAAGCGACGGCTGCGCGGATCGGGGGCGGACGGTGGCTGCTCGCACTCCCCGCCGGCTACGTCGCGGGTCTCCAGGTGATCGTGCGATCGCTGCTCGCGGGCACGCATCCGATCGCGCTGCAGGGGCGCTTCTCGCCCGAGTCCTTCGCGGAATCGACGCTCGCGATGCTCCGGCCCTCGGCACACGCGTCCGGAGCGATCCCCGAGCTGTACACCTCGCTCGTCCCCGCGCAGCTGTCGACGCTGCTCGAGGCATCGGCAGACGGTCCGGTACTCGCGGCGCTGCGGGCGTATCGTGCGATCCTCGTCGGGGGCCAGGCCCTGCCAGAGCCTCTTCGCGACCGGGCGGCGGACCTCGGTGTGCGTCTCGTCCGCACCTACGGCTCGACCGAGACCAGCGGCGGATGCATCTACGACGGAACCCCTCTCGACACGGTGGCCGTGCGCACGGTCGACGGTGAGCTGCGCATCGCGGGGCCGATGCTCGCCGACGGCTACCTGGGCGACGGCGAGCTCACCGCGAAGAACTTCTCACGCGACGAGCACGGCATCCGCTGGTATCACACCGGCGACCTCGGGCTCGTCGACGACGGCACCGTGCGGGTGCACGGCCGTGCCGACAACGTGATCGTGTCGGGCGGCATCAACATCTCGCTCGATCGTGTCGAGAGGCTGGTCCGTCGCGTTCCGGGGCTCACCGGCGCCGTCGTGGTGGGAGTGCCGGACGAGCGCTGGGGAGAGGCATCGGTGATCGTGGCCGCTCGCGGCGACGCTCTTCGCCGCAGCGAGGCCGAGCAGCTCGCGCACGCGCGCGACATCGTCGCCGACGAGCTCGGCAAGCATGCGAGACCCGCGCGGCTGATCCTCGTCGATGCCCTCGACGTCCTGCTCTCGGGCAAGCCCGATCGCGAGGCGATCCGTCGAGCGGTCGCCGAACTGCACTGATCCCTGCACCGGTCGCCCTCGCTCTCCTGCCAGACTGAACCATGGCCATCTACACGCACGGACATCACGAGACCGTCCTCCGTTCGCACAGCAGCCGCGACATCGCGAACTCCGCCGAGTACCTTCGCCCGCATCTCACCGCGAGCACACGGCTCCTCGACGTCGGAGCGGGTCCGGGCAGCATCACGGTCGACTTCGCCGGCACCGTCGCCCACGTCACGGCCACCGAGATCGACGAGACGGCGCTCTCGCTCTCGCGGGATCGCGCCGCGAGCAGCGGCCTCACGAACCTCGACTTCTCGGTCGAGGACGTGCACGACCTCAGCTTCGCCGACGGCAGCTTCGACGTGGTGCACGCGCATCAGGTGCTGCAGCACGTCGCCGACCCGGTGCAGGCCCTGCGGGAGATGCGTCGGGTCACGGCACCGGGCGGCGTGGTGGCGGCGCGCGACGCCGACTACGCGGGCTTCATCTGGTTCCCCGTCCTGCCCGAGCTCGACCGCTGGCTCGACCTCTACCGTCGGGCGGCGCGCGCGAACGGCGGCGAGCCCGACGCGGGCCGGCGCCTGCTCGCCTGGGCACGGGCAGCGGGATTCGAGGACGTCACGGCGACGACCTCCACTTGGACCTACGCGACGCCCGAGGATCGCGCCTGGTGGGGCGGCATGTGGGCCGACCGCATCCTGGAGTCGGCGCTCGCGCGCCAGCTGGTCGACAGCGCGATGGCCGCGCCCGACGACCTGCGTGACATCAGCGATGGGCGGATGACGGCGACGGCTGGTATCTCGTGCCGCACGGCGAGATCATCGCCCGCGCCTGAGGCCGCGCCGCGCGGATACATCTCGCGGCGGATGCGTGGCGGTCGACCCGCCGCGTAGCGTGGGAGAGTGATCCGCCCGCTCTCTCGCACGGCGCTCGTGCTCGACATCGTCGGGGCGGCGCTGCTCTTCGTCATCCTCACGCCCTTCTCCGTCGCGTTCTACGGGCCGGGAGCGGGGACCGTGTCGAATCCGGTGGCCAGTACCGGCGCCATCGCCGTGTCGGGGCTGCTCATGTTCGGCGGCGTCGCGATCGGCAGGCTCGCCCCGGCGCTGGCGCTCGCCGCGGCCTGGGCGGGGGCGATCGTGCAGATGCTCGCCGGCTTCGGTCCGCTGCCCATCGACCTCGCGATCCTGCTGATCCTCTACGCGACCGCCGCGTGGGGATCGCGAGCCGTGCTGTGGTGGGGCTTCGGCTCGGCGCTCTTCGGCGCTTTCGTCGCAGCGCTCTACATGGTGTTCATCGGCGGGGTCACGGCCGGGGCGACCAACGGCTGGGACCAGCTCACCACGGGCACGCTGCTTCTCGTGCTGTCGATCCTCGCTCTCGGCTTCGCCTGGGTGTGCGGTCTTCTCTGGCGCGTCGTGCTGCGTGCCAGGAACACACGGACCGCGCAGCTGCAGGCCGAGTCGCTGGCCGCGGAGGAGCAGGAGCGCGTCCGGATCGCCCGGGACATGCATGACATCGTCGCGCATTCGCTCGCCGTCGTGATCGCGCAGGCCGACGGCGCGCGGTACGCCGCCGCGGCCCAGCCCGAGATGGCCGGCGAGGCGCTGACGACCATCGCCCAGACGGCACGGAGCGCCCTGAGCGACGTCCGGCTGCTGCTCACGCAGATGCGGCATCGCCAGGGCGAGGGTCCCCAGCCGACCCTCGCCGACCTCGAGACGCTGTTCGCCCAGGTGCGCCAGGCGGGGATCGAGCCTCGCATCACGGTCGATCCGATGCCCCCGGGCGAGCCGCCGGGAGCGATCCAGCTCGCGGTCTACCGAATCCTCCAGGAGGCGTTGACCAATGCGATCAGACACGGCGACGGAGCGGTCGACGTGCATCTCGCGTGGCTTCCCGATCGCGTCGACCTGCAGGTGCGCAACACCGTGGGGAAGGGCGCCGGAGGCACAGGGACCATCTCGACCGGCGGGGGGCACGGGGTGATCGGCATGCGCGAACGCGCGCAGCTCGTGGGCGGTAGCCTGCAGGCGGAGCGTCACGGCACGCAGTTCGTGGTCCAGGCGTCGCTCCCGATCGGAGAACCAGCATGATCAGGGTCGTACTCGTCGACGACCAGGCGCTCTTCCGCGCCGGAATCCGGATGCTCGTCGCATCGCAGCCCGACCTCGATGTGGTGGGGGAGGCCGGCGACGGACGCGAGGCGGTGGCGCTCGTCCGTTCGGTCCGACCCGATGTGGTGCTCATGGACATCCGCATGCCGGTGATGGACGGACTGACCGCCACCGCGGAGATCCTCGCGCAGCCGGATCCGCCCCGCATCGTGATGCTCACGACCTTCGATCTCGACGAGGCCGCCGCCCGGGCGATCCGTCAGGGCGCGAGCGGATTCCTTCTCAAAGACGCGGACCCCGAGTTCCTGCTCGCGGCGATCCGCACGGTGCATGCCGGGTCGAGCGTGATCGCCGCTTCCGCGACGCGGGAGCTGTTCCAGCACTTCGCCGAGGCGCCGCAGCCCGTGCCCGCGGAGTTCTCCACCCTCACCGACCGCGAGCGGGAGATCTTCGCCCTCGCCGCACGGGGACTCTCGAACAGCGAGATCGCCGCGCGCGAGTACCTCAGCGAGGCCACCGTGAAGACGCACATCAGCCGCATCCTCGCGAAGCTCGCGCTGCGTGACCGGGTGCAGCTCGTCGTCTTCGCGTTCGAGCACGGGCTCGCCTGACTCGCTGGGCCGCCCCTGACTCGCGGGCCGCCCCGGATCGGAGGTTCGGTCCGATCGCCGGTTCCGGTGCGGATCATCCTTGCGATGTAGGCGGATGAGTCGAGCGGGCGACGCGGTCGGACACCCGCCCGAAATAGCGTCGTCGACATGGAGATCACGACCACCGACCTCGGGCTCGCAGCCCGCGTGCAGCACCTCAGCAAGACCTACGGGACAGGGGAGGGCGCGGTCCGCGCGCTCGACGACGTCAGCGTCGGCATCCGCCGCGGCCAGTTCACGGCCATCATGGGCCCCTCGGGGTCGGGCAAATCGACCCTCATGCACATCATGGCCGGGCTCGACACCCCGTCGGAGGGGCGGGCCTGGATCGGCGACACCGAGATCACCGGACTCGGCGACCTCGACCTGACGATCCTGCGTCGCCGCAGGGTCGGCTTCATCTTCCAGGCGTTCAACCTGGTGCCCACCCTCACGGCGATGGGTAACATCATGCTCCCGTTCGAGCTCGACGGACGACGCCCGAGTGCGATCGAGAAGGCGCGCATCGACGGGCTCGTCGAGACGCTCGGGCTCGGGGCGCGCCTGCAGCACCGGCCGCATCAGCTGTCGGGCGGCCAGCAGCAGAGGGTGGCGATCGCCCGCGCGCTCGCCACCGCTCCCGATCTGGTCTTCGCCGACGAGCCCACCGGGAACCTCGATTCCGCGACAGGGCGAGAGGTGCTGCAGCTGCTCGCGACCGCGAGCCGCGAGCACGGGCAGTCGATCGCGATGGTCACGCACGACGCGATCGCCGCGAGCCACGCCGACCGGGTCCTGTTCCTGGGCGACGGTCGCCTCGTCGCCGATCACCCGCGTCAGAGCGCCGAGCAGATCTCCGCGTACATGCTCGCGGCAGAGGTCGCGGCATGAGCACCGTCAGCGCTCCCGTCATCCACACCGCGGTGCCCCAGACGGCATCCACCGGTCCGCGGCTCGCGTGGCTGCGAGAGCGGGGCATGGGCGCGAGCATCCTCGTCGCCGCGCTGTCGGCTGCGTTCGGCGTCGTGCTCGTCGAGGTCACCGCCTACCTCGGCGCCGTCCTGCAGGCCGATCCGTTCATCGGCGACAGCGAGACCCTCGCCTTCATCGTCGGTCTGCTCTCGGTGCTGCTCACGGCGGTGGCCATGTACGTCGCCGCGATCGTCACGGCGAACACGTTCTCGACGATCATCGCGGGGCGCACCCGCCGAATCGCCCTGATGCGGCTGATCGGGGCGACCGCTCGATCTCAGCGCGCGGAGGTGGGCGGTCAGGGGCTGACCGTCGGCATCCTCGGCGCCGTCATCGGCGTGATCTCGGGGCTGGTGCTGTCGGCGGTCGGAGTGCAGATCGGCTCGACGATGATCACGCACCAGCCGTCCGGATTCTCTCTCGTGCAGCCCGCGCTCGTGCTGCCGGCGGTCGGCGTCGCGCTGACGACCTGGGCGGCGGCCTGGGTCGGGTCGCGGCGGGTGCTCGAGGTCACGCCGCTGCAGGCGATCGGCGGCTCGGTCGAGCGGACTCGCGACGAGGTGGCGCGCCCCGGCCGTCACCTCAGCGCGTGGGTGCTCCTCGTGGTGGGGTCGCTGCTGCTCGCCGGCGGCGTGGTGTTCGGGCTGGTCCACCCGCTCGGAGTCGTCGTCGCGTTCTTCGGCGGACTCCTCTCGTTCACGGGCCTGGCGCTCGGCGCCGTGCTCTTCATGCCGCCGGTGCTGCGGGTGGTCGGGCGGCTGTTCGGATCCAGCGCCACAGCTCGACTGGCGGCCGAGAACGCGCTGCGTCATCCGGAACGCTCTTCGCGCATGGCCATCGGCGTCGTCATGGGCGTCACGCTCGTGACGATGTTCGCGGTGGCGCTCGAGTCGGTCAAGCAGATGCTGATCGGGCAGTCGGAGGGATCGATCCCCGACGAGTTCTTCGCACCGTTCGACGCCTTCGCCGCCATCATGATGCTCCTCGTCGCGGTCTCCGCCGTGATCGCCGCCGTCGGGCTCGTGAACCTGTTGACGATCGGCGTCGTGCAGCGTCGTC
>Ga0308156_1001913_pt1 | contig 20969 bp, 15 predicted proteins | sample PhyAR2_FD_201041 | JGI IMG/M metagenome (GOLD analysis project Ga0308156, IMG submission 201041) | Phyllosphere microbial communities from UC Gill Tract Community Farm, Albany, California, United States - DLSL A.R2 | ecosystem: Host-associated > Plants > Phyllosphere > Unclassified | place: USA... | reverse complement strand
AATCATGAGAGAATCAAAGTGAAGCTACAAGGTTTATCCCCTGTACAATATAGAAATCAGTTTTTAAAAACTGCTTAATTAACTGTCCAACTTTATGGGGGCAGATCACCCTACCGCAACGTGAGGGAACGAGATGGCCGCACAAAATTATTCCTCAGAGAAATAATCCTGATACGGGTGTGAATCGGTCTGCGACAACCGACTGGCAATGTAGGCCAGCAGGCAAAGAATAGTATTCAACCCTCTTTCAGTCAAGCACACGAAATGACAATCGTATTAAAATAGATCATTAAAAAGTAAGGATAAATAATTAAAATTTATTGTTAAATTGTGGTTTATAAAACACTCACATAAGATCAAAGGGCTATTTATTTCTTAAAAGATATCGCTTGCAAAATATCAGCTATGGCAATATTTTAGAGCAATTACTCTAAAATGAGATCTACTAATGAAAACTATAAGAATTGGTTCATATAATTGGATGCAAGCTACAAATGGTCAGCTCAGTTTCAAAGAGAAAATTAAGTTAATTCAAAAAATTATGCTGCCGAGTATTATGGCCTCTATAAAAATAAATTACTTTCGGTTCAAAACTTCCGACGATTTTGAAATTGATCAGATCGTAATACCAGATACTCAAATGGTTAAAGTCGCGCTTGATGAACTAGAGGCTAAAGCAAATATATCTATCTACAATCATTCATGGCGCACCTATTTCTGGGGAGCTGCCCTAGGCAATATACAGAAACAGCAATTTGACCATGAATCACTTTTAATAGCCTCACTTTTTCATGATATTGGTTTAACTGAACAGCATATTCATAGTAAAGGTTGTAATTGTTTTACCTACGAGAGTGCCAAACAATTTGAGCTAAAGGCTAAAGAACATAGCTTTGATGAGAAGAAAAGTGAACTTATTAGAGATGCCATCTGCTTACATATGAACGGCTATATAGATTATTCTGACCCAGCAGAAATTACTCTATTACAACAAGGCGCATCCTGTGATGTGATTAGTGACAGTCTATATAGGCTTCCCCCTATCTTTTAGAAATGAAATTTTAGAAAAATATCCTAGAAAACAATTTAATAAAGAATTTATTGAGCTTATTGATTTAGAGAGAAAAAGTGTTCCAAATTCACGAACTGCTTTATTATCTGAACTTGGTTTACCGCTCATGATTAAGGCAAACTTATATAAAGAGTAAATTTTTATTAGTAATATTAATATTGATGGTGAGCTGACACCAAGTATTGAAACGCCCGAAGCTGGTTTCTTTGGTAGAGATGAGTTACCGCCTATTTCTACAGCACGGATAACAGAAGAACAAATACAGCAATTTTTTGATTATTTAGAGTTAATACCAAAAGTTACTCAATTTGATTAATTAAAAACTCACTGTAAGGCAGAACTCTTATATTTGGAGTTCTGCCACAACATTAAGATTGTCAAATTACCCTTTTGCCTATTGATTGAAATGTGGCAACTGCTTCAGAAAATCATTTAATGGCATTGGACAACCCCATAAATAGCCTTGAAACTCCGTGCAGCCATTGTTTTTAAAAGCGCTAAACTGTTCAGCAGTTTCAATCCCTTCGACTAACACTTGTAGGTTCAAATCTAGTCCAATTTTAATAATACCAGTGACTAATTTATTACTACGTTTATCATCTAAAGCTGCTTGCACAAAGCTACGATCAATCTTGATCTGTCTAATGGGCATTTTTTGTAAATAGCTTAAAGATGAATACCCTGTACCAAAATCATCAAGAGAAAGCTGAATTCCATGTTTAGACAAGAAATGCATTTTTTCGATGACGCTCACACAATTATTTAAAGCAATACTTTCGGTTATTTCTAATATGAGTTGAGCTGAATTAACTTCATATTTTTGAACCATGGCAATCACAGTCTGCTCAAAGTTTGGTTGCATGAAATGATCAGCACTAATATTAATAGAAAGAGTGAGATCTTTCGTCGCTTCTTTTTCACTCCAATCTTGTAATACTTTAACCCCCTGAACCAATACCCATTCCCCAATTTCAGGCATTAAATCAAAAGTTTCAGCAGCCGGAATAAAATCTTTTGTAGGAATATATCCCAAAACTGGATGATGCCACCGCAACAAGACTTCTGCCCCGATAATTTTTTCAGAAGAATTCATTTGCGGTTGATAAAAAAGCTCAAATTGTTCTTTAGCCAGTGCTAAGCGTAAGTCTTGCACCATGGTATTTTCTGTTTGTATCTCTAATTGCATCGTATAAATCGAGATACAAATCATGAGGGTAGCAACACATGTCGCGATCCACCCGCCATGAGAGCGAATATTTTCCGATAGAGGTATGGCATTCTCTAGAGTAAAAGAGCTACCACTAAAAAATATAAAGCACGCGATCGATAAGATAATTAAAACGATCTGTAAAAAGCTCGGATCTCGACGGTAATTTAAATATCCTAATATGGCTCCGGCGGGTAAAAACAAATGAGCTACCCGAGGACGATCTAGGGTAGCGACATCAAAAAGCAGGCAAAAAATGACAGGAAAAACAAGCAAAACCGCTTGGGACAAAAGAATACCGGCTGAAATTCGACGTATACAAAGTAAAAAGAGACTAAATAAAGATATAAATGTGAAAAAAATATCCATATAAACAATCAGCCACATTTGTGCAAATGCGAAATATATGGTCCAAAACAAGCAAAAAATAATGCAAATAAAAATATTTGCTTTAGCAGCAATTGTAAGTTGTTGGTCCTTTATGGCACGGTAGTTTTTCTTGTGTTTTTTTAAGTAAGACAAAGCAATCATAAAATCAACCGTAAATTATTTCTTGATGGTTCCCCCATATTGATTATTCATTATCCAATCCAGGATTCAATCAATAAAATTTAATGTCTTACACCTTTGTTATTTATATTATTATTTTTAGATTAGGTGTTTTTTCACTATTGCTAGCAAAGTCCGTTTGTTTAATAAATGTGGTTAAAAAACATCACTTTTCAATGGCCTCTATAATTCAAAGTATAGCCATACAACAATACACGTCTCTACTAGGCTGATACAAGGCTTGGATGCCAAAAGCCAGCTCCCCTTCAACTCTTTTTTTCACGTCATCAAAATGGCTGACTTATCTTTTTTAGTCCTATAAAGAAACCTGTTTCAAGCAATACGATTCATCCATTAGTTCAACCAGCTTCTTACAATATATAGTTTCCATTATTGATATTAATAACAATTATCATTACTATTTAAGAATATCTTAAATGTTTGTTTAATCGTGCTACTCATTACCAATTTGTGGGCTCCTCTGCTATGAACCTGAATGTAGATAAACAAGTATGGTTTAGCCAAATTTACCGTTCTCAGCAAAGCACGCTCTTGTCATGGTTTAAACATAAACTTCAGCATCATCATCAATCTGAAGACCTGAGTCAGGAAGTGTTTTATCGTGCTTTAAAAAGTGAATATAGTTTTAAACAAATTAAAGAGCCTCAAGCATGGCTGATGGGAATCGCCAAGCATGTGATTATTGATTATTGGCGTCGTCAACATATTGAAAATCTCTATCTCGATGCCCTACAAAACCTTCCACAAGAATATTATCCCTCTGCTGAGCATGAAGTTTATATTCAAGAAACCTTGTATCAGGTTCATTTAATATTAGAAAAACTCCCCACCCGAACGGCTCAAGTGTTTTTGATGTCTCAGCTAGACGGCATGACTTATCGAGAAATTAGTGAAAAAATGAATATTTCTGAGGCCACTGTGAAAAGAGATATGAAACAAGCTTTTTTGGCTTGCATAGACCTCTATCATTAAACCCGTTAAACGCGCTTAAAATTTCTACCCTATGTCAGATATTACGAAAATCCCTCATCATGTTTTAGATGCAGCCGCAGATTGGTTGGTCCTTTTGCATTCAGGGGAAATGACAGCGTTACAGCAGCAACAGTTTGAGCAATGGAAAGCTGAAAAAAAAGAACATCAATTAGCACTCCAGCAAATGGAAAAGTTTAGCCACGGTTTAACAAACCTTGCAGGCAACTTCCCTTCCGAAGCGTTAGTTCAGTCTAATCAAAAATTTAATCTCGCTGCAAAACGCAATCTGCTGTTAAGCCTTTCAGGCTTAGTCATCGTTGGCTTGTCTGCCTATTGCATCCCTTGGGAAAAATGGCAATCTGACTATCACACCAAAGTGGGCGAAATTAAAAAAGTATCGTTAAAAGATGGTTCACAACTCATTATGGCAAGTAATTGCTATGTCGATATAAATTTCACGCAAGAGACACGTCAGATAAAACTAATTGATGGGGAAATCTATATTGAGACTGCCAAGGATACTCAACATCGGCCGTTTATTGTCGAAACAAAAAATGGTTCAGTAGAAGCCTTAGGAACTCAATTTTCAGTGAGACAAGAAAATAGCGAACAAACAAAAGTTAAGGTTTATAAGCATGCAGTAGCCATTGAGCCAGAGAACTCATCTAAACGGCAGATTCTAAAACAAGGCCAGCGTGCTTTTTTTGATGAAAAATATATTTCAAAATCGCTTCCACTCGATAATGATCAACCTTACTGGACCCAACAACTTTTGGTCGTAGATCAATGGCCACTCCAAAAAGTGTTGGATGAACTATTCCGCTATAAAAAGGGAACCTATAGCATCGATCCGGAATTGAAAAATATAAAAATTTCGGGCGTATTTTCGCTCAAAAATCCTGAGCAAAGCTTAGAAACTTTGGCCTATAGCCATCAACTTGAACTGACCTATTACAGTCCTTATCTGTTAAATATTAAAAAAAGATAAAAAAACATGACCCTTTTTTTGATCTGGTTCGACTTATAGAGAAATACACTCCACTGTCGAGAAGACCACATGAAGGATTATCAAGCAAAAAGTAAACTGGCTTTGGCTATACGTGCAGTGCTGTGGAGTACGCCATTGGTGGTCACGGCGCTTACCACAACTTCTGCTTACGCTGTGCAAACTTATCGCATTTCAATTAATCAAACCGCCCTTGATCAGGCCATTAAGCAACTTGCGATTCAAACGAGTACGACCATTAGCTACGATAATGCGAGCCTTTCAAAAACAAAAAGCAAAGCGCTTAAAGGGAATTACGCTGTTGATGATGCCTTAAACCTTTTATTGCAAAGCCATCCATTTGAAGCTGTTAAAGTCAACAATAACGGCTATAGCATTCGAGTGAAGTCTTCTCCTGCTCCGATTGAAGCTAAAGTCTTTCAGTTGGAAACGATTAAAACCAAAGCAAATAATAATGAACTTGATACAGCGGGTGGTGAAACGGGCACGGCTCATTTAGCAACAATTCATGTTAATGCCGATCATGGCGAAAACCTAACAACCGAAGGTTCTGGTTTATATACGGCCAAGGCCACCACTGCTTCTACTGGCTTAGCTTTAAGTTTGAAAGAAACGCCTCAACTGGTCAGTGTAATCACCAATCAACAAATGAAAGATCAGAACCTGACACAACTAACCGATGTTGTGAGTCAGGCAGCAGGCCTTTCTATTAAACAAGGCGGAAATATTGGTAGTGATAATTCCCCTATTTACGCTCGCGGTAAAGAAGTGGATAGTTATTTACTCGATGGCGTGAAGCTCATGAGTTCATATGCAAGTATTTTCCAAAGTCAGGACATGGCTTTATTTGACCGTGTAGAGGTTGTGCGAGGTGCAAATGGCTTAATGACAGGTGCTGGGAGTGCAAGCGCAAGTATCAATCTGGTCCGAAAAAAACCATTACAGGACTTTAAAGCTTCGGTAAGTGCTGACGTTGGTTCTTGGGATTCTTACCGTACCGATATTGATGTATCCACACCACTTAATGAATCAGGAAGTATTCGCGGTCGTACCCTGTTTGCCTACCAAAAATCAGACTCCTATATCGACCGTTACAACGAAGAGCGTAAAGTGGCTTATGCCGTAGTAGAAGCTGATTTTAGTGACAAAACCAAAGGCAGTTTAGGTGCTAGCTATCAACAAATTGACATGACTGGCGTTGCTAGAGGCGGCTTACCTAGCTTTTATACCGACGGGACATTAATCGACTGGTCTCGCTCAGATTCAGCGGCAGCGAGTTGGACGGGTTCTGACCGTTCTACTACATCTTACTTTGCAGATATTGAACACCAGTTGAATGACCGCTGGAAATTAAAAGGTGTGGTGTCTAGAACCATTACAGATTCTGACGAAATTGTAGGCTATACCTACTCAAGTGAAGGAATTGATAAAGCCACTGGTAGCGGGGCGATGTTGTATGCAACCCGTTGGGATTATCGTCCTACTCAAGATTTATTTAATTTAACCTTAAACGGATCATTTGATTTATTTAATCAAACTCATGATGTAGTACTCGGCACAACCTACACAAAAAGTAAAAATAAACGTCCCACCTATTCTGGCTGGAATAATGGAATGACATGGGATGGCACTCTAAAAAATATTTTTGCATGGGATGGTAGTACACCCAACCGCCCCGAAACAAAAATAGACGGCTGGTACAGCGGCGATGATCGTAGCCAATCTATTTTTGGTGCTGTTCGTCTTAAAGCAACCGACAATCTTGCAGTCATTTTAGGTACGCGTATTGAAGACTGGGAACGTGTAACAGCCAACCATTCAGATGCTAACAATAAGACCACCTACACAACACAAGAAGAAAGTGGCAAGGTGATTCCATATGTCGGTGTTACCTATGATTTCACTGACAACTGGACTGCGTATGCAAGCTACACCAACATTTTTTCACCACAAGATAAGAAAGCAGTTACAGGCGAATATATAGAACCATTAATAGGTAATAGTACCGAGTTGGGCATTAAGGGTGAGTTTTTTGATAATCAGTTAAATGTCGGAGCTGCTATTTATCAAACTAAAGAAGACAATACTGCTATTGCGTTAACCGATGTATTTGCTCCAGATGGTTCTCAAGCATATCGAACAGAATCTGGCACTGAAAGCCGCGGTTTTGAAATTGAAGCGACAGGTAAGTTGACTGATTTATGGCAAATTTCCACAAGCTTTAGCCGTAACTTATCAAAAGATAGCCAAGACAACCGATTAAATACCGGTGTGCCAAATAACACAGCCAAACTGTTTACGACCTATACCCTGCCTTATCTTGATGAAGCCCTTACTATTGGTGGCGGTGTGCGTTGGCAAAGTGAGATTTACGAGAAAAATGCAGTTTCTGCAACGGGTCGATTTACTCAAGAAAGTTACGCTTTAGTCGACTTAATGGCACGTTATAAGGTGAACAATAATCTTATGCTCAACTTCAACCTTAATAACTTATTTAATGAGAAATACCATTTAGCGACGACAAATAGCTATTACGGTGCTCCAACTAATTTTCGAGTGGGTGTGAAATATGAGTGGTAAATAAATTACTCGACTTTTAAAGACCTTACTTCAGAGGCAAATAATGTTCTTCTGAAGTAAGGTTAAATCTACTTAATAAGCTGGACTAGAATATTTTCGACTAAGCTCAGGCTATAATATTAGACATGCTCTATTATTTTATTTATTTCTCATATGAAGAATACGTTTTCTGACAGCAATCAAATTAGACAAGTGTCTAGTTTCCCTGAACTTATAAGTACAAAGTTTCAAGGAGAGGCAAATGCGATGTGTTGGCACAGAAATTTGGTTGGTGACTTTAAAGAAATTGTAAATAAACTTCATTTAAAAGAGAACATTACAGAAGTTTCTATTGAAGACCTTTTAGCGCTACAGCTTTCAGAACAAGGCAATTTGGCAAGGGAAACTATTTTAGAAGATATCCAGCACTTAACTGAATTTGGTGCATCACCCGTACTGAATTTACTTAAATATTACGAACGTGATGACGAGCTAGATTTCATTTCAACAGATGTCTATTCATTTCATGTCGATCGCTCCCCTATTGAAACAGACACCTTTTTATGTACCTATCACGGCGCCGCGAGCGATATTGTGCCCAATGATCAGGTTGAACAAAAGGTTTTAATTCCAGAAATTAGAAACAAGCTCAAAGAATTACATGAAGGCCCAGATGCTGAGTTTGAAGCCTTCTTGGCAGAGTATTTTTTTGATTTACATTATCAGCCTAAACTTAAAGCTCAACCTATAAATTTAGGCAAGGGACATTTGTGGCGCTTGGCAGTAGATCATCCAACTCAAACGGTTTTACCTTGTGTCCATCGAGCACCTGTTGAAAAGGATGGTGAATATCGGTTGCTGTTGATTTGTTAAATGTTTCGGCGGTTCTCATTTTCATCATTATTTTTTTCTATTATTAATATATGACATTCACACGGACCCAATCTTCATACTTGGTTGCCTGAACGTTGGTACTAGATGTAATTGCCCCATGAATAGGGATAGTTTCTTTCATTCCTGTTGCGATTCCTGAACGTATTTTGCTTCCCGACCCTCCCCAAATTTGGGTATGGCCCGCATCTTGATACAGTATATATGCAACAGATGCGGGGCTTGTAGCAGATTTAAGTTCAAAGTTATTGTCTGAAGTTACCGCCAATTGATACGGCGTATTTTGGCTACATTGGACAGATACATCCGTTCTTGCAGGAGCAACTGGCTGAGAACGAACTACTGAACCAAAATCTAAATTTCCTTGTGTGGAAACTTCACACGTTTCTATAATTGTTAAACTGACCTTCAATGATGTAGATGTATTTCCAGCATTAGCACTATTTATTAGCAGCATTCCCATAAGAGAAAATAAAGTATATTTAAGGGCTTTCATTTCTTCTCCTTATATTTTCGTTCTAATATCTATTGATCTTTATATTGTTATTTCTCTGTTCTGGTTAAAGAAACAGCTTCAGGATCTTTTAGTTATAAAACTTAATATTACACACTGTCAATAAATACTAAACGCATGATTTGCATGTTATTTTCTTAATTTGTGATGTATTACGCACAATCTTAATCATTTAAAAATTAGTTGATGTTTTATTTTCCTTTATTACACATTTTGAGATCATTTATTACACCATAAGACTGCCTACTCACTGCGTACTTTTAAAACTCTTCATAATTTATAATTTAATCATCAACTCTTGAGGATAATATTTGATAATTCTGTCTATTATCGCAATTGCATAAATAAATCGATCAAAATAATATTGCGCCCAATAGAATATAACTTTACATATTGTTTAGCTTATAGATTCAATATTAAGAAAACTGTGAAGTTAAATTTAAAATGAATAATTTTGGCCTTTAAAACTATCTATTTTTAATTCGAGAAACCATTGATATGAAAAAATATTTATTCTTACTTTTACTTAGCTTTTATTCAATCCATTCATTTGCTTCGGACAAATTACATGGCAGCGTTTGGAAAACAATTGATGATGCAACCAATGAACCTAGAGCGCTGGTAAGATTTAGCGAAGATAAAAATGGTAATCTCTCTGCTAATATCGAAAAAATACTCGTTCCAAAAGAAGCCAACAAATGTACGATGTGTGAAGGTACTTACAAAAACAAATCTTTAATTGGTTTAACCATTATCAAAAATTTAAAAAGCGTCGGTCAAAATAAATATGACAAAGGATCTATCCTCGACCCTCAGTCAGATAAGACATATCGCTTTAGTGCAACAATATCACCAGATGGAAGCAAACTTATCGCTCGTGGATACCTTGGTATCTCTGCAATTGGTCGAAACCAAACGTGGTATCGAATTAAATAAGTTTTGAGAGCTTTAAAAGCCCACTTAAATGTGGGCTTGTCTAACCTCAGTTCTTTGCGCTGACTAAGAAGGTTAATTTTTTACAACATACTATTTATAGTAGCAAATCTGTTCCCTCCATATATACACTTTAAAAATACATTCAAAAAATTAAAGTATTAAAAATTCAACATAACCAAAAGAAAGGAATAATTTTCCCACTTTTGTGATAATTTCATTTAATGTAGATAACCAATCCCAAACTAGTAAAGCAAGAAGCCCTAAACAGATAAACTCTATAAATATGCTAAGTTTAGACAACAGATCAGAATTCAGCTTCTACTTGTTGCTCGGGTTGTAATAATTTCAAAACCTGCTCTTTAGGGCCATCCATTACAATTTTTCCATTATTAACAACAATTACACGATCAACTAACTCTAATATTGCCCGCCGATGAGTTGCAACAATGAGTGTTTTTTTACCTAACCAGCTCTGAAGTCGTTCAATAAACTGCTTTTCAGACACGTCATCAAGAGCAGCTGTAGGCTCATCTAGTAATAAAACATTAGGTTTTCGGATTAATAAACGAGCTAGTAATAAAGCTTGTTTCTGCCCTGCTGAGAGATCAGCCCCACCTTCTGAAATTTGAGAATCCAAACCATATTTTTTTTCTTGTAGAAAACCTAAGGCACCTACAAGATTTAATACTTTTAAAATATCTAAATCATTAGCTAGTGGTGCCCCTAATTTTAAATTCTCTCGAATTGTTCCAAAAAATAAATACGCATTTTGGTTCAAAAGTCCTATGTCTCGGCGTATATCCAGTGGATCAATTAAATCCAAAACAATATCATCCACCTTGATCTGACCCCGCAAAGGTTCTTGCATACCAGCTAACAACTGCAGCAAAGTAGATTTCCCTGCGCCGTTATGTCCTAAAATTGCAATTCTCTCCCCAGCTTTAATAGAAAGTTTCGGAATTACTAATATTGGTTTGCCATCACTTTGACCATATGTGAATTCGACTTGATTTAACTCATAATTTCCGAATAATACAGGTCGATGAATGAGATGCGTATGAGGAGGTTGATCAACTGGCTTTTTCATCAGTTCATCTAAACCGGCTTTAGCAACTTTAGCTTGTTGTAAACGCGCTAATATACCTGAGATTTGGGCAATAGGTCCCAGCATTCTAGATGTAAGAATTGAACACGCCACCAATGTACCAGTTGTCATTTCTCCTTTCATAACAGCAAAATAGCCAACCAGTACAACTATAGCAAAAGCCAAACCTTGTATTATTTGAGTCCACGTCATCATAATTCCAACTAATTTACTTTGACGCATTGCAATATCAGACGATACCTCATTTATACGATTCCATCGATTTTGGAACCAAGATTCAGCCCTTAACAACTTTATATCTTCAATCCCCTGAACACATTCGACCAATATTGCATTACTTAAAGCATTTTCTCGCGTTCTTTCGGAAGCTAATTTTGCCAATTTTTTTTGTATTAAAATGCCTGGAATAATCAAAAGTGGTACTACAACTATCATTACCCAAAACAAATTTCCACCAATCAATAAAAAAGTAATAAGAAATAAAAAGAGAAAGGGCAAATCAGCAACCATTGAAATCGTCTTTGAAGTTATTAGGTCCCTGACACCTTCTAATTCTCTAATTTGCGAAATAAAAATCCCTGTTGATTTAGAGCGCTCTTTATTTTTAATTCTTAAAGCATGACCAAATACTAAATCTGAAACGCTCAAATCAGCGCGCTTTCCCAATAGGCCTGATAAATAAATACGGACCACACGCAAGAAAAATTCAAATACTATTGCTACTATTACCCCTACGGCTAATACCAAAAAACTTGGTACAGACTGAGATGGAATAATTCGGTCATAAATAGTCATTGAGAAAACGATTGTTGCTAACGCCAATACATTTGCAACCAGTGAGGTAAATATAATATCTAAGTGTATCCAATCACGTAAAATGATTGCCTTGAACCAACTAGCTTTAAATGGTTTTACATATTCATCGATGTATATCCAATCACGTAAAATGATGGTCCTGAACCAACTAGCTTTATATGGCTTTACATACTCATCAATACGAGCATCTGTTAACGATTTTTCGGGCCTTAAAATATAAATATTTATTACATGTGATTTAAGGAAATCAAATGTAAATATTTGAGCTAAACCTTGTTCACCACTTAACTGAACACTTAAATTTTTATTGGCATCAATTTTATCTAATACACCAACCTGACCATCTTTCATTTCAATAATTGCAGGTAAATGCCATGGACTAATTTTGTCTAAGCTTAACTGAGCTTTACAATAATTCATTCCAATCTGGCGTGTTGCCAATGTTAATACATCATCAACTGTTCTCTGCTGATTCCAATTCAATTGAAATCTCAAGTTCTCTTCAGATAGATCGATAAGATAATGTTTAGCAATCACTAAAATGGCTTGAAGCCATGACTGATAATTTATTACGTTGCTCATGACTGAATTTAAAATCCTTGAATAGAAGTATTATTTAAATATCGTGAACGATCAGTTTTTTTAATAAAATTCAACAAATTAAAATAAAATATCCCAAACTCTCTATTTCTTTGGCTACACGAAGAATGGCGTGCTCAAAAACTAAAAGAGAAACAATGGATCAGGTATTTAATTTATATTGCTCATTGTTATGACTCGCAGACTTTTGACATTTTCTAAGAATTTCATACAGCATTCCTAATTGTTAAAAGTAAAAAGATAGTTATTTCTATATTTTTGAAGCATTTCTTCTGCCTGCAAAGTGAAGTTACTAAATCCATATTAATGTGCATTTTACACATTATTTAAGAATTTAAAATATTCATTTTTGATTTAAATCTAATTAGAAGTTATTAAAAAATCACTATTTAATTGATATATATTATTTTTTTAAAATAATTTTAAAAACAACATTACTCATCTTTACAAAAATGTTCATTAAGCACATAAAATGCAAGGATGATTGTTCCACTACTTATATTAATAATGGAATTTCCTTCAACATCACATGAAAAACCACACTCAAATGGTGTGGCTAAGGTAAAAGTTTCAAATAAAAATATAAGCCGAATTTAATTTAATTTTATAGATCAAACCCACCGAAAATTGGAGGTTCTTCTGTCGTATCATCATTATTATTCGAGCCTCCATCCGAAGGATTAGAACTATTTCCTTGTTCAGATGTTTGTGGAGGAGCTCCTATTTTACTTGATGGATACTCATCCATTAATAATATTGTACTTAGTGCATCACACTGTGTTCTTGAACTCAAGTTATCATCTTCATAAGGTGAAGCATATAATTGATTAGAATATTGGGTGTTATAACTTGCTGTCCAATTTTGTAAAACATTAGGTAAATTGAAAGTGTAATAATATATCTTTGCTTCGTTTGGTTGATAAGTATTTACAGTCTCACCATTTAAACAATAATTGGTTTCTGATTTTTTTACTATTTTTGAACCCGTTAATTGAATGGCAGCTTGACAACTATTAACGTATTCATAAATCGGTTCTGAAGTCGTATTTTTCACAATAACTTGCAATTTATATCTTACCTTCAGTCCGCTATTTATTCCCAAGAGATCCATCCTATCTCCCATTTTCATAGGAATAAATGGAGAATAATGTCTAACAAATTGAATTGTTCGCTCAATACCACCACAGTATTGTGTTACTGGATTTGGGTAAGCAACAGCATATTCACCATTATCTTCCATGTGATCAGTGCCAGGATTTGGTCGAGGATTAGGAACAGGGTTTTGGGTACCGACACTCATATCACCCGTACCAGTCCCTCCTAAACTCACTCCAACACTAAAACCACCATCCTCTCCAGTGCAACCTGTCAATAATAAACCTATTAATACTACAGGTAGCGAAAGACTTGAATGAGTCATACGAGTTATCTCAATAAACTTTATAAAAACTTAAAAAAGGAGATTCCTTTACAACCTGTTTTAAGTTACGCGCCACATTTTACATAAAAGCTAAACAATTAACATAAATTAACCATATCTATTCAAAAAAAAGGTTGCCCAAATAAATAAAGGACAACCCTAGAGGAGGTGGTTTACAAACTAAAAACTCTTCTAAACATATAAAAAATCTATGTCTCTCATTATTTTTAATTAAATCTGCACTATTTAAAATGCATAACTAAGACCTATGCGTCCCCCTACTTCATTACCGCCGGCAAAACCAACAGCCCCACTAAGAGAAACTCTATTAGAAATAAATGACGTTACTAAGCCAACCGAGCCTGCTGTTTCTCCCTCATAATGACCAACACCAGCAAATAAAGCGATCTGTCCTGAACGAATATTTGGTACTGCCTGTTGAGCCGCTAAAGCAATAGCAACACCTCTATAAGCACTTTTTTCAATATCGTCTAATCGACGAGTTGCTTGATCTAAGCGCCCATCTATACGATTTACCTCTTTAGCACGTGTTGCTGCTTCTAAGTCAATACGATTACCTAATGCCAAATCTGCATCCGCTCGAGCCGCTGCTTCTGCCGCATCTCCAGCAATACGGGCTTGTGCTTCAGCATTAATTGCTGCTGCACGAGCAGTTGCTTCTGCCGCATCTCCAGCAATACGGGCTTGTGCTTCAGTATTAATCGCTGCTGCACGTGCTGTTGCTTCGGCTGCATCACCTGCGATACGGGCTACTGCTTCAGCTTCATCACCTGCAATACGTGCTGCTTTTTCAACCTGATCAGCGTTTGCACGGAGTTGTGCTTCATTATTAATTGCAGTATTTCTAGCCGCAATTTGATTTGCATCTGCATTTGCACGAAGTTGCGCTTCACTATTTAGAGAATTTTGTAAAGCATTATCAGCATTTGCTCTTACAGTAGCTTCCGCAGTGATTGCATTTAGTGCCGCATTATCTGTTGCAATACGTTGATCTTTTTCTGTTTGAAGTAAATCATCCGCATGTGCAATCAATTCTGCACCAGAAGTTAGACTAGCAATAGCATTATTAAGTTGTGATACATTAATAGCATCATCATCATTTACACCATTAGCCACTTGACTTACAGTACGAATAGATCCACTGAATAAGCCTCCAAAACTGACGATATTTTCTTCACCTGCCCCCTCACCATCGGTATCTGCACCATAACCAATCGCGACAGAATTTTTATCTTCAGCCCATGCAAGGGTTGTACTACTAGAAGAACCAAGCATGACTGTATTTTCAGCTGCGCCTATCGTGTTGTAACCAATATGAATAGAATTTAATCCATCACCATGGGATTGATTACCAATATTTAAGGCATTTTCACTTCCTGTTTCAGCGTTATAACCTAAGGTCGTTGCATTTTTAGCATTTGACCATGTTTGACTACCAATTGCAGTTGCACCATCACCACCACTCGCCCAAGCAAAATCACCAAGGGAAGTAGATTGGTTACCACGCACTTCACTATGGCCCCCTACTGCAGTCCCATTTTCATCATAGACGTGTTGACTGTTACCAATAGCAACCCCATTAGTCTTATCGGCTTGGACTGATGCACCGACAGCAATACTATTATCACCTTGGGCATACGTTGAACGGCCTATCGAAACCGAAGAATCGCCTCCACCTGTCGTACCCTCCCAGTTATTGAGTGAGCCCGCAGCAAAACTATCTTTTCCTTTGGCTTGACTATCATAGCCAATTCCGATACCACTATTATCTACGTCATTAAGTTGGCCAATTAGAATGCCATTGACTGAGGAATCAACATTGGCATAATTCGTTTCCCCTCCCATTGCATTACTAAAACCTGTACCAGTTCCGCCTGGACCTTCCCATACGGGTGCTGCATATGCGCTACATGCCGTCAGTGCAGTGACGAGTATTGAGAATTGAAAAGTTTTTTTCATTACATCATCCTTTTATTTTGACCAAATTTGACTCAGTTTTTTTATCACTAAGCCCAACTTAGTTCCCCCCGATGACATAAGCGACACCTGCTCGCCCACCAAACTTTCCACCATCAGCAACCCCTACAGCACCGCTTCCAGAAAAACGATCGCTAAATGAAGTCACAACGCCAAACGCACCCGCAGCCTCACCTTCGTAATAACCCACTCCACCAAACACTGCGACTTGTCCTGGTTGAATACTTGGAATTGCTTGTTGAGTAGCTAAAGAAATTGCTACACCGCGATTAGCAGTAACTTCTACATCGTCTAAACGGTGATTTAATTGATCTACGCGAGTGTCTAATCGGCTTACTTCTGAAATACGCATTGCTGTTTCACCATCAATACGTTTACCTAAAGCAATGTCAGCTGTTTGACGTGTTGCCGCTTCAGCTTCGTCACCCGCAATACGGGCTGCTTTTTCAGTATTAATTGCTGCAATACGGGCTGTTGCTTCGGCTTCATCACCTGCAATACGGGCTGCTTTTTCAGTATTAATTGCTGCTGTACGGGCTGCTGCTTCGGCTTGGTCACCTGCAATACGGGCTGCTGCTTCAGCTTCATCACCTGCAATACGGGCTGTTTTCTCAACGGTATCAGCATTTGCACGGAGTTGTGCTTCATTATTAATTGATGCTGTACGTGCTGCTGTTTCATCTGCATCGGCTTTGGCACGCACTTGTGCTTCATTATCGATTTTTACTTGTAGATCTGCATCTCCTGCTTCACGAGCAGTTTTTTCAGCAGCAAGTTTGTTTGCTTGATCAGCATCTCCTGCTTCACGAGCAGTTTGTTCTGTAGTAATTTTATTGTTAATTGCATCTAGGTCAGCTTGGCTCGGCGCTGTATCAATGTCAGCAAGTGCCGCATTTAACTGTCCAAGATTCACCGCATCATGCGCGGCAACACCATCTGCGATATGAACCACACGACGATCACCCATTGCAACGGTATTGTCTTCATCAGCAACGGTATTTGCTCCAATCGCTACAGAATTTGTACCTGTTACTTTTGCACCTGCACCTAGTGCAATCCCACCTTCTGAACTTGCTTCTGCACCACTACCAATCGCAATTGAGTCTTTTGCACTAGCCGCGGCGTTACTACCTGTTGCAATAGCATTATCCGCAGTTGCTTTTGCACCATAACCAAGGCTTGTCGCATATTCACCTGTTGCTTCTGATGTAGAACCAACTGCTGTTGCACCTGTTCCATTTACAGTAACAGAATCACCTAAAGCGCTAGCCTGAACACCTTTAAGATCAATATTTCCACCAACTGCAGTACCATTATTGTCAGCAATTTTGATTGTATTCCCGACTGCGGTATTGCCTAGCCCTTGAGTTGTGATGTCACTCCCTACAGCAACAGCATTATGTGTTGCCGTGGTGTTGTTATTTCCGATTACAGCAGATGCATTTCCATCTACAGTGTTTCCTGTACCGCCAGTGAAACCTCCAAAACCTGCTCCAGTATTACCCGTACCCACTACGGTGGTATTCGCAGCAGTATTATTTGTACCCACTACCGTCGTATCTGGTCCAGCAGCAGTATTTCCTGTACCAATATTGGTTATGTCAGCATAAGCATTAGCAGTCAATAATGCAGTGGCAATCACCGAGAATTGAAAAGTTTTTTTCATTACGCATCCCTTTTATAAAGATTCATTAATTTTTGAAGACAGAGACTTCATTAATTTAAAACTCAGATGTAGATGTTCGAATGATGAGTCATAAAATTAACAATAAATGTGCTATTTGCACATAAAACAAAAATTAACATATACTTCTTTTCTAGGCAATAGTTCAGTCAGATTAGAAAAATAATAGAAAAACAACTTTAATTTATTGATTTTACTTAAATTAAATAAATGAAATTAGATTTATATGATTTTTATCACAAAACATTGTGAAAAAAATATGTTCAATATGTACATTTTTAAAATTTAATGATAAAGTCATTTCGCAAAACTTGAGTAAATCAGTTGGGAAAGCATAAAGTTAAAGATGATTTGATCGGATTCAAATTATTATGATTATTTAAGCTTAGACATATCAGGAAAGGAAATAGCAAGAACTTCTATGCGAGCATATTCGTTAGATCTAAGGAAGAAAGTGATGGAGGAATATCGCCTCACAAAACATAAAACTAATATTTGCAAAAAATTTAATATCGCAAGATCTACTCTAGATGAATGGATTTCACTTGAAAAAAACACAAAAAGCTTACAACCATTACCAGCTACTCGTAATGGCAGACCATTTACAATTAAGGATTTAAACAGTTTTGAAATTTTTGTAAATACAACATCTTATAATAAAATTAAAGATTTACTCGAACCTTTTGAACAAAAATTTGGTTATAAAATTTCATATTCAATCCTTTGGAGAGGACTTAAAAAAATAGGGAAAATAAAAAACAAATAACCAATTAGTTAATCATTATATTGATACACGCCTAATCTAAAGCGTTTATTCGCCTCACTATTGCTCTCATCTTTTTTGCAATAGTCTATTGCAGCAGAAATAACCGCTTTAGACATTAAATTCCACAAGTCGACACTTAATTGATTAAGCTTTTCTACCGACTCTTTGCTTAATTCATCTGCAAATATTGCTTGTTCTAAAAAGTTACTATTCTGAGTTAGATTATTTATTCCAGCGGATAAGTGATCAGAAATATTTTGTGTAAAGAGCTGTTTACTTTCGTCAGCTTGAGGATCTGGAGTAAAGCTCGAATTTTGCAAAACAACATTATCCTGTTCTTCAACCACAATTCCTAGCCGCTTTAACTCCAACAAGATAGATTTAGGGTGTTTCTCCGAAGAAATCTGCCTAACAAGACTTTCAAAACTATTTTCTTCACCGTAAAAAGGAATCTTTGATGGTAGTTTCTGATTAATCCACATACCGACCACCCGAGCAGGTACACTGATGGGTAATTGCAGGTTAAACTGATCTACAAGCTTATATTCACCATAAGCTTGACAAAAACTTCTTACATCACGTCGATTTAATCCGGACAATAAGCTAATGGCTGAGTCAGTTTTCTTTTGTTTAATATTTTCCAACTCTTTAATAGCTTCATTATAAAATAAAGCCTTAAGCGCAGTAGTGAACTCGCTATAGCCAACCCCTGATTTGATTAGCCAATGAATTAACGGAGGCATAATACTGACAACATGCTCTAAGGTCGTTTCGGTATCATGAGACAACATCATATCTTCAGAAGTTTCTAAAGCCGATGTATCTTTAGCCATGTACCCTCCAAAATGAGATGAAATAGTTTGCCCCTGTTTGATATTAGAAATCATTTTATATCAGAATAAATTATACTTTTTTAGAACTAATATTGTAGGCTTTTTTTTAAAAAAATGTAGGCTTTTTATTGTAAAATAATAAGCTATTTTTGTTAGTTGCCTTGTCTCCGGACTCTTTCGTTCAATAGATTATCTAATTAATAAGTTACTTAGCAACATCAAAAAAACAGGTTTTTGCTGTGTTACTTTCCCTTGACTCAGTTGTTTTATCTCATAAATAGCTTACCTCAAACATAGGCTGAAACATCTAAAGAAAGACATTAGAAATCATACTCCAGTAACGCTCCCTCTCGTCTGCCCCATCCGAACTTAGAAGCTGAATAATTCCACCTTCAACCATATATAAGAATAGTTTTGCATCCTGAAAAGTCGCATCAGTTTTGAGTGCTCTAAGCTGGCTATAGATTTCATTGGTGAGCCACGTTCTATATTTAATTGCGACTTGATAGGCTTTTGAATAGGTCAGTTTTATCTCAAAAATGGCTTTAAACAATAGGTAGTACAGCCCCTCTAAATCGGTGTGTAAAAGATAAAGCGCCTTGAGTTTATCTTTCACGCTTATTCTCTGGTCGTATTCAGCAATTGAAACCACTTTTTCTTTTAAACGTTCTTTTTGCACAATCAAACAGATTTCAGTAAACCGCTCTTTAGAGTGAAAGTAATTATAAAAAATCGCTTTTGGAATTCCGCACTCTTTTACGATTCGGTCAACTCCAACAACATGAAATCCGCGATGGTGAAATAAATCAATCGACTGATTGATGACTTGTATGGCACGTGTTGGGAGAACTAAATTTGACATCGTTTTACCGTTATAAATATTCTTGTTGTTTCTAAATGAGATACTTTTTTGGGAGAAAAAAAGGCACAGCAAAGCCGTAAAGACTGTGCGTGACACATCTCGAGTTTGTTATTGCTAAGTTTTAAATAAAAAAGACTTAAAGCCTGAAAACCTTAGGGTAATCAAGCTGCTTTAAATTTTTAAGCTGTGTTGTTATAGCTTTTGGCAAAGGCTGCCAAGAAATAATAGATGTGCAAAGCCAACTCCTTTTTATTGGGAGTTCTGCCGACATTAAAATTATGGTGGCAGAACGAGAAAGGGTTCGCGGACTGGTGAAAGATATAACCAGCACACCCGAAGGTGTCCCTCTCCCGTCCTACCGCAACGGGAGGAGACGAGGAGTTCACGCATAAGACTATCCCTCAGAAGGAATAACTCTGATGCGATCTTTCATCACGGTCCGCGACGACCGTCTGGCAATGTAGGCCAGCAGGCAAAGGATAGTGCTCTGTCCTATTTCAGTCAAGCACGCAAAATGCCATTTGTTTTAAATTAAATCATTAGAAAAGTAAGGCTAAATAATGAGGGAGTTATTGTTAAGTGGGGGTTGTAGAGGGGCAATTTTCTAGGCTTAATGCGGTGCTAATTTTGAAATGTAAGTGGGAAATTAGAAGTTCGTTCACACTTTATTCGTTTTAAATTTTGGCTCTTCTCTAATCTTTTTTTCAATAATACAAATTTATTATTAATAAAGCCTATCCAAAAAAAACCATATACTTATAATAAATCATTATAGGTATATGGTTATATCAGCAAATATATTTTATTCCTTATACCAATTTTCTGGAATTAAAGCATTTCCACCTCTAAAAGGATCCAACAAATGAATATTATTTAAACCACTAAACATAATAGATGGTACATGTTCAAATATTAATATTTGAAATTCATGCTTATAATTAACATTCACAGTATCAATAAAATTATTTAACAGTTGAAAAGCAATTTTTATTTTCTCTTGATCACTATACTTTACATCTTTTGATGCACCATCATCCCCCCAATAAGGTCTACTTGGTTGATCTATTATTAAAAAAGAAGGTACAAATTTAGATCCTTTATTAATTGCCACTTCATGCAAAGATAAAAAATGAATTAAATGTAAAAACATATGATTTC
>Ga0308156_1001911_pt1 | contig 21002 bp, 13 predicted proteins | sample PhyAR2_FD_201041 | JGI IMG/M metagenome (GOLD analysis project Ga0308156, IMG submission 201041) | Phyllosphere microbial communities from UC Gill Tract Community Farm, Albany, California, United States - DLSL A.R2 | ecosystem: Host-associated > Plants > Phyllosphere > Unclassified | place: USA... | reverse complement strand
TATGATACGGACGCGGGGTGGAGCAGCCTGGTAGCTCGTCGGGCTCATAACCCGAAGGTCGTCGGTTCAAATCCGGCCCCCGCAACCAATCATTTAAACACCTGAAAGGGTGTTTTTTTGTTTCTGGCGTTCACAAATCCTCTTTTGCGCCCTCTCCGCCCTGAAAAGCGTGGGGATAGCCCGGGCTACCCGCTTTGCATTACCGATGGGCCAGCGCCGCCCCACTCTCCACATAGGCTTTGATGCCGTCCAGAATCGCCTCGGCGACCTGATGCTGATAGCGGGTGGTTCGCAGTTTACGCTCCTCCTCCACATTACTGATAAAGGCCGTCTCGACCAGAATCGAGGGGATGTCCGGCGCTTTAAGTACCGCAAAACCGGCCTGATCCACCGTGCGCTTATGCAGGTGGTTGATGCGCCCCATGCGATGCAGCACCTCTTTACCGAACTTCAGGCTGTCGTGAATCGTCTGCCGCTGCACCATATCGAACATGGTGTGGTCGAGATAGCGGTCACCGCTTTTGCTGACGCCGCCTATCAGGTCAGATTCGTTCTGCGTCTGCGCCAGGAAACGGGCGGCTGCGGAAGTCGCCCCGCTGGTGGACAGGGCGAACACCGAAGATCCCCGTGCCGCCCGGCTGGTAAACGCATCCGCATGGATGGAGACGAAGAGATCGGCGCGCTGTTTGCGGGCTTTGGCAACCCTGACCCGCAATGGAATAAAGACATCTTCGTTGCGCGTCATGTAGGCTTTCATGTTGGGCTGTTTGTCGATCAGCGCTTTCAGTCGCCGGCCTATCTTCAGCACAATGTCTTTCTCGCGCGTCTTATATTTGCCGTGCGCGCCCGGATCTTCACCGCCATGACCGGGATCGATCATGATGATAATCGGCCGGTCGCGCCCCGCTTTGCCCGGCAGGGGAGCCTGTACCCCTTCATCTTTTTCCAGATCGCCCTGGTTATAATCTTTCAGCAGCGCCAGCAGCGGATCGTCTTCCACATGATCCTGGCTCGGATAGAGGTCGACCACCAGCCGGTGATTGATCCCGGCAACCGGGGCGAGGTTAAAGATTTTCGGCGCGACGTTGCGCTTCAGCTCCAGCACCACGCGCACCGTATTGCTGTCGAACTGGCCGACGCGGGCATTTTTGATAAAGGGATCGTCGACCCGGACCTGCTTATCCACCCCTTTCAGGACCGGATTAAGGTGCAGGCCCTGGATGTCGATCACCAGACGATCGGGATGGGTCAGGGCAAACTGTTTGTACTTCAGCGCAACGCTGGACTCCAGCGTCATCCGTGAATAGGTGGATGAGGGCCAGATCCGCACGGCCACAATGTGGTTTTTAGCCGCCAGCCCTGTGCGGCTGACGCTTAACAGCAGTAAGGCGCCTGTCCCCTGTAAAAATCGTCTGCGTGAAAAATGGGAATTACCGTCCGACATGCCGCTCCAGCTGCTCTGTTATGTCTGAAAAAGCGCCAGTTAATAAAATGGCGGCGAAAACTTTATCCAATCCGCAGCATGATGTCACCCCGGAAACCCTAAATAATGCAGGCTCTTAGCGACTTTGACACCCGAAAAAACGTAAATTTTCGTCAGGATTAAGGCTTGCAAAATCGCCCACAAAAGCATAAAAATACAGAAAATACGAATAAACATTCACTGAGGGTTGGCCGTGAAGGAACGTAGTACCGAGCTGGTTCAGGGTTTTCGCCATACCGTTCCCTATATCAATGCCCACCGTGGCAAAACCTTTGTCATCATGCTGGGTGGCGAAGCGATTGAGCATGAGAACTTCTCTGGCATCGTCAACGATATCGGCCTGCTGCACAGCCTGGGCATCCGCCTGGTGGTGGTGTATGGCGCCCGGCCGCAGATTGATGCCAGCCTCGCACAGCAGCAGCTGGAGCCGGTTTATCACAAGTTCACAAGGGTCACCGACGCGCAGTCCCTGGAGCTGGTGAAGCAGGCGGCTGGCCGGTTGCAGCTGGATATCACTGCCCGCCTCTCAATGAGCCTTAACAATACGCCGCTGCAGGGCGCGCATATCAATGTCGTCAGCGGCAACTTCATTATTTCACAGCCGCTGGGCGTGGATGACGGCGTCGATTACTGCCACAGCGGGCGTATCCGTCGTATTGACGAAGAGGCGATTCATCGCCAGCTGGATAACGACGCCATTGTGCTGCTGGGTCCGGTGGCGGTTTCCGTGACCGGTGAGAGCTTTAATCTGACCTCAGAAGAGGTGGCCACCCAGCTGGCGATTAAGCTCAAAGCGGAAAAGATGATCGGCTTCTGCTCTGAACAGGGCGTGCTGGACAGTGACGGGGAGATTATCTCCGAGCTGTTCCCGAACGACGCTCAGGCCCGTATTGACGAGATTGAAAAAGAGGGCGACTACCTCTCCGGCACCGTTCGTTTCCTGCGTGGCGCAGTAAAAGCGTGCCGCAGCGGCGTGCGCCGCAGCCACCTGATCAGCTATCAGGAAGATGGCGCGCTGCTGCAGGAACTCTTCTCCCGCGACGGTATCGGCACGCAGATCGTGATGGAGTCGGCAGAACAGATCCGCCGCGCCAACATTAACGATATCGGCGGCATCCTTGAACTGATCCGTCCGCTGGAGCAGCAGGGCATTCTGGTGCGCCGCTCGCGCGAGCAGCTGGAGATGGAGATCGACAAGTTCACCATTATTCAGCGCGATAATCTGACCATCGCCTGTGCCGCGCTCTATCCGTTTATGGATGAGAAGATCGGCGAGATGGCCTGTGTGGCGGTGCATCCGGACTATCGCAGCTCGTCACGCGGTGAAATGCTGTTGCAGCGTGTGGCGCTGCAGGCGAAGCAGATGGGGCTGGAAAAACTGTTTGTGTTAACCACCCGCAGCATCCACTGGTTCCAGGAGCGCGGCTTTACCCCGGTCGATATCGAGTCACTGCCGGAGAGTAAAAAAGAGATGTATAACTATCAGCGCCGCTCAAAAGTGCTGATGGCCGACCTCACCTGAGACTCACCGTCATCATCAGGCGACCTGCGGGTCGCCTGCTCCCTGCCCTTCTCAGCCGCCTGCGCCCAGGCGTTCGACCAGACCGCTGCGACGCTGTGTCTGCAGCTGAACCGCACGCTGAAATACTCCCGGCTCGCTGTAGATCGTCAGCTGCCGCCGCGCGCGGGTGATCGCGGTGTAAACCAGCTCCCGCGTCAGCACCGGCAGAAACTGCGTCGGCATCACCAGCGCGGTGTGGTCAAACTCCGACCCCTGCGATTTGTGCACCGTCATGACCCAGGCCGTTTCGTGTGACGGCAACCGGCTCGGCTGAATCGCCTTGATCGATCCATCCGGCAGCGGGAAGAACACTTTGAGATTGCCCTCCTCATCGCGCAGCGTAATGCCGATATCGCCATTGAACAGGCCGAGCGCGCTGTCATTCCGGCTGATCATCACCGGCCGTCCGGCATACCAGCGGCTGCCGACGCCGGGACGCCGGATGCGCTGCAGCTGCATCAGTCGCTGTTCGATGCGCTGATTCAGGCCCTGCACGCCAAATGGCCCCTCACGTAAGGCGCACAGCAGCTGATACCGGCCAAACGCGGCGATGACCTCCGCCGGCGGCGCCTGCTCTCTGATGAGCTGCAGGAACGGCTGATACCCCTGCGCAACCTCATCCAGCATTGTCTGATAGGCTTCGGCGCTGTTCAGGGTCTGGTAGCTGACATCCTCGCAGGCCGAGGCGAACAGAACATTGACCTGCGCAGCGTCTCCCCGGTTGATCGCTTTAGCCAGCTGGCCGATGCCGGAGGTGGCGTCAAAACGATAACTCTTCTGCAGCAGGCAGATGCTGTCTCGCACGGATGGCGCCTGGGCGTCATCACTGCCCGTCAGGGCGCAACCGGTCAGCCGCGCGAGCTGTTCCGCCCGCGCCAGACTGTAACCGCCCTCGGTACAGCGGCAGATATCGCCCAGCACGGCCCCCGCCTCGACCGAAGCGAGCTGGTCGCGGTCGCCCAGGAAGATCACGCGCGCATGACCAGGCAGGGCGGCGATCAGTTTTGCCATCATCGGCAGGTCAACCATTGACGCCTCATCCACGACCAGCACATCCAGATGCAGCGGGTTCCCGGCGTGGTAGCGCATCCGCTGGGTATCGGGCTGGGCGCCCAGCAGACGATGCAGCGTGGTGGCTTCGGCCGGAAAACGCCGACGCTCTTCGTCGCTGACGGCCAGATCCTGCAGGGCCCGGCCCAGTGATTCGGTCAGGCGCGCAGCGGCTTTACCGGTCGGCGCGGCCAGCTGGATCCGCAGCGCGCCCGGATGCAGCCGGATCAGCGCAGCGAGGAGCTTCGCCACGGTGGTGGTCTTACCGGTCCCCGGCCCGCCGGAGATCACTGCCGTCTTGCGGGTCAGCGCCACGGCCGCAGCAATCTTCTGCCAGTCCTCAGGCTGATCACCGAACAGCGTGTTCAGCACCTCGCCCGCGGCCTGGATATCGAAGGCGGTTTTCACCTCCTGAGCGGCAAAGAAGTCGGCGACCCGGCCTTCGCTCTGCCACAACCGGTGCAGATACAAACGCTGGTGGCTCAGCACCAGCGGTGTCACCCGACTGCCGTCGCTCACGGCCGGCCACGCGGCCAGACGTGCAGGCCACTCATCCGGCGCGCCCGCCGCCTGCCAGATCGCCTGGGCCAGCGCAGGCTGACGCCCGGCAAACAGGTTCGCTTCGCACAGGTTGCTCAGCGGCAGACAGACATGCCCCTCGCCGGCTTCTGCGCTGACGCAGGCCGCCGCCAGCAGCAGTGCAGGCTCGGATTCCGGCGCGACCAGCCGCGCAAACTGAATATCCAGCGGCCGCAGGAGGCGCTTCTCTGCCGCCTGCAGCAGCAGGCTCAGCATGTCACTCATAACCCCTCCCCGGGTTCACCAAACAGTGCATCGATTTCGTCCACAAAGGCGTCATCAGGCCGGGTGGCAAAAATGCCGTTGTCCGGCGAACTGCCATCCATCCCGCGCAAAAACAGATAAAATACGCCGCCAAAATGTTGCGCATAGCGGTAACCGGGCAGCCGATGCCGAAGGTAGCGATGCAGCGCCAGCGTATAGAGCTGATATTGCAGATCGTAGCGGTGGCCGATCATCGCCTGCGCCATCGCCTCAGGGGTGTAAGCGGCGTGACTCTCCCCCAGCCAGTTCGATTTATAGTCGAGCAGATAATATTTGCCCTGCCAGCGGAAGACCAGATCGATAAAGCCCTTCAGCATGCCGCGCACCTGGCGAAAATCCAGGGCGGCGGCCTGCCGGGAAAGCGGGTCATGCCGTCGCAGCAGCGCGTCGAGATCGCCTGGCGTCAGCAGGTTGTTGATCGGCAGATAGAACTCCATCTCAATCAGGCATTCGCTGCGCTTAATTGCCGACAGCGTCACGCCCTCCGCGTTCAGCGGCGTACGCAGGACGCGTGCGATCCACTGCTCCAGAACCGGTAACCAGCTGAGCGGATAGCCATTGTGCTGCAGCTGATCTTCGAGCCAGATGCGGTCCGGCGGTTCGGTAAAGTCGATCGACTCAAACAGACCATGTAAAAATGTGCCGGGTGCGGCACCGCGCGGAAAGTGGTGAGGTGTCAGCGCCGCCTCTTCGCCACTCTCCTCTTCACCCGCCGCGTCAATATCGAAGCTGGGCAGCGCATCCAGCAGCGGCGAACTGTGGTGCTGCTGCAGACCCGAGTAACTGGTGACCCGCCAGAGATCCGTCAGCGTGCGCGTCATGTCGCGGCTGCTTAACGCCCTGTCGCCCTGCCCGGCATCCTGCCACATCTCGCCAGGCCGCAGATCCTCTTCTGTCAGGGCAATGCCCTCACCGGTTAAGGCGTTCAGACGCTGGCTGAGCTGCCGGGCATCGGCCGCCTCGCCCTGCTGCACCAGGTAACCCAGTGCGCTCTTGTGCAGATCGCTTTCGCCCTCTTTTTTGCGGGTGCCTTTGATCAGCGGCGCAATGCCAACGCTGCAGTGATAGACCGACCGGGTCAGCGCCACGTAGAGCAGACGCAAATCTTCCGCCAGACGCTCCTCTTCGGCCAGCGCCAGACTTTGCGCATCCCCCTCGATATCCAGCAGCGCCGTAAAGGTGTCGCGGTCATGGTAGAGCGCGCTGGCGGCCTCGCGGAATCCGGCAGCAAACGGCAGCCAGACCAGCGGATACTGCAGCCCTTTGGATTTATGGATGGTGATGATCTGCACCAGATGCCGATCGCTTTCCAGACGCAACTGCTGGCTGGCGGCCTGGCTGTTTGGCCGGGCGATCTGCTGCGCCAGGAAGCGCACCAGCGCGTGCGGACTCTCCAGCTGCACCGACGCCTCCTGCAGCAGTTCACCCAGATGCATCAGGTCCGTCAGCCGCCGCTCACCGTTCTCCGAAGCCAGCATATTCTCCGCCAGCTGCCGTTTAATCATCACATCCCGCAGCATCGGCAGGACGCCGCGCTGATGCCACAACTGTTGCCAGGCAGCGAACTGCTCCACCAACGCATCCCATTCGCGTTCGTTCTGCGTCAGCGCGTCGAGCGTCGCCGCGTCGATGGCAAAAATAGAGGTTGCCAGCGCGCTGCGCAGCAGACGCTCCTGTTCCGGTGCCTGAATCGCCTGCAGCAGCCAGAGCAACTCGCGCGCTTCCGGCGTGGTGTAGACGCTGTCCCGGCTGGAAAGATAGACCGACGGGATCGCCAGCGCATTCAGCGCATCGCGGATTAAGCCAGCCTCATTGCGACTGCGCACCAGCACGGTGATATCGGACGCCCGCACCGGCTTCAGCGCCTTGCCTTTGCCCAGCAGGGCGCGTCCCTGCTGACCGGCGACCAGCCAGCGGCTGATGTCGGCCGCACACTGCTGCGCCATAAACTGCTGGTAGTCACTGTTGCCGACGCCCTCGCCAGGCTGGAGCCAGAAGCGCAGCGCCGGTTGCTGCTGCTGGTCAAACATCAGCGTCAGCGACTGATTCGAATCTGCGGGCTTCACCGGCTGGAAGGGGATCGCCGAGAAGAGAAAGGGCGAATCGACCTGCGAAAAGAGGCGATTGACGCCCGCCACCATCTCCGGCGAGGAGCGCCAGTTGGTGTCCAGCGTGTAGTGAGCGCTGACTTCGTTTCTGGCCCGCAGATAGGTAAAGATATCCGCGCCGCGAAACGCATAGATCGCCTGCTTGGGATCGCCGATCAGAAACAGTGCCTGCTCCGGCTGATTAATGTAGAGCGCGCGGAAAATGCGGTATTGCTGTGGATCGGTATCCTGAAACTCATCGATCAGGGCAACCGGGAAGCGCGCTCTGATGGTTTCGGCCAGCAGGACGCCACCGGGCTGCTGCAGCGCCTCATCCAGCTTACTGAGCAGATCGTCAAAGCCTAACAGCGCGCGAAGCCGCTTCTCACGCTGCACCGTAGCACGCACATCGGACAGCGCCTGAGCGATGATCACATCCCGCAGCGACAGCGGGTCTGCCAGGAACCGATCGATCGCCTCAAACAGCGCATGACGGGGCACGTCACCCTTTTTGGTTTTCTCCGCCAGCACCTGCTGCCCGAAACGCTCCAGCTCTTTAGGCAGCTGGTAATCGCGCGTCTCACTGCCGGCCCACTGCGTCACGCGGGCCACCCAGTTGGGCAGATGTTTACTGCTGTAGCTGCGCTTATCGACGCCCGATGTGCTGATGATTCCTTCCACGTCCGCGCTCAGCGCCTGCCACTGCTGCTTGAGGGCATCGATGCGCGCCAGATTACGGGCGTGACGTTTCTCCAGTGTCTCATCAGCTGCGGGCGGACGTTTCAGCCCCGGCGACTCGCCCTGCAGCCAGGGGCGCAGCGTAGCCAGCAGGCTCTCTGGCCCGCTCCACTCAGCGGCGATGATCCGCGCCACATCCAGACTCAGTGGATAACACTGACGACGCCAGAAATCGGCGGCCGACTGTTTCAGCAGCGCCTGCTCATCTTCAATTAACTCCTGCTCGAACAGCATGCCCGACTCGAAGGCGTTGAGGTTGAGCATCCGCTGGCAGAAGCCGTGGATGGTAAAGATGGCGGCTTCATCCATCTGCCGTTCGGCCGCCAGCAGTTGTGCAGCGGCCTGACTCAGATCCGGCATCTGCTCCAGCAGTAGCTGGTGCATGGGATTGCTGCTTTTACCGCGAATGCAGGCCAGGCGCAGCTGATGAATATTCTCGCGGATGCGCCCGCGCAGCTCTGCGGTCGCGGCCTCGGTAAAGGTCACGACTAAAATCTCTTCTACCGAGAGCGGCCGGCTGTAAGCATTTTCGCCACCCAGCCCCAGCAGCAGCCGCAGATAGAGCAGACCGATGGTAAAGGTTTTACCGGTGCCTGCGGATGCCTCAATCAGCCGCTCGCCCCTGAGCGGCAGCGTCAGGGGATTCAGCGAAATGGCAGGTAACTGCGTCATGGGGTTTCACTCTTTACCGGCAGCGACTGCTGCAGTTTTGCCACTTCCGCCCAGGTTTTCCAGCCCGGCTGGCGGGCAAACTCGGTTTTGCCATTGCCGGTGCCGGCAATCTGCGAAATCATCACCATGCCTTTGTGTTCAATCACGGCGCGCCGGAAAAAATCCGCCAGGCCGATCGGGGTGAGCTGCTGAACCTGCTCGATCATTTTCTGTCGGGTATCAAACCGGTCATTCTGACGATCAAAGTCGCGGCTGAAACGATCGGCCTCTTCATACAGCGTCTGAGGACGCTGCTGCAGATCGTTGATCATCGCCTGCTGATACTGCACAAAATCGGCCTGACTCATGCTGCGCAATCTTTTTTCTGCCTGAGGGTAAAACGCCTGGTATCGCTGCAACAGCCAGCCGGGCTGCCTGCTGTTACTCTGCAGCAGGAAGCCGACGCCCCACTGGCGTCCCACGGGCATCTGGAAGGCAAACACCGCATAGCCGAGCTGCTCTTTGGTGCGCAGCTGATTGTAGAACCACGGCTGCACGATCTGGCTCAGCATCGCGCTGTTCGCCATGCTCTGATATTCACTGTAGCCCAGCGGCACATAGAGGGCGGCCAGCGCCGAGTCGGTGCTGCTGCCCTGCTGCTGCAGATTGGCTTTCAGCGGTTTGTTGAGGGTGACGAACCGGCTCGGCCAGTGACGCGGCGCATGGCTCTGCATCTGCTCCCGGAGTTCATGGCCCAGCTGAATCACGCTTTCCGCGCTGAGATTGCCTACCACCATCATCTCCGGCGTCGCATCACGGAACAGCGCATCGCGGTAGCCGGTGACATCCTGGAGTGAGATCCCACTCACCAGCCTGCGGCGGGTTTCACGCTGGGTATAGGGCAGCTGTGACAGCAGCTGCATCGGCTGAATGGCCTGCTCAAACGCCTTGCCTTTTTCCGCCGCGTCGAGCCGCTCCAGATACCAGGATTTGGCCTGCTCCAGTTGCTGCTCTGTCGGCTGGAAATGCGCATACCCTTCCACCAGCTTCTTCAGCAGCGTCGGCAGACGCTGAGTAAATCCGTTGGCACTGAATACCAGCCCTTCATCTTCGCCGGTTGAGAAACTGATGCCGCCGACCGAAGCCTGCGAGTTCAACTCATCCAGCGCCAGGCTGGAAAGGTAGTCATTCAGCCCGAACAGGACCTGCTGACGGGCGTCGCTGATGGCGTGCTGATTGCGCAGCGCCAGGGTGATCGCGGCTTTCGGCTCGCTGGCATAGTAGCGGCTGGGCATCCAGTAGATCCGCATCCCGTCTTTGTTATCCAGCCTGACCGGATGGGTGTAGGTTTTGCCATCGGACGGCATCAGGGTGAAATCATCCGGAATATAGGGGTTCAGTACCGGCATCGCCAGGGTGATCTGGCTGGCGCGTTGCTGCCAGTCAGCGAAGGTGGCTGGCGTGATTTTCTCCACCTGATAAGGTGCCTCAACGAAATAGGCCTTTTTATCGTGTGGCTCCTGCGGGCTGATGTACCAGATGCGCGCATGCTGCGGCGTCATCTCTTCCAGCCGGGCGTGTATCGCGGCCGCGTCATACTGGTCCGCCAGATAGGGGGCATCCAGCGTATGTTCAACCGGGACGCGCAGCATGGTATCCACCAGCCACTCAATGTAATCCATATCGCGGGTGATGGAGGGATAGCGGAAATCCAGCGCCAGAACGTGCGACACCTCATCGAAGTAGCGCTTATCGTCGCTCTGCTGACGCAGCAGATTGATGTAGCTGAAAATCGCCGCCACCACTTCGTCACGCTGCGCCAGACCTTTGTCGGTCAGGGAGGCGGTAATGGCAAAGACGCCGCTGTTACGCTCGGTCATCGGGTCAGCACCCGCGTTAACGCCGTCGGCCAGCCCCTGTTTCTGCAGCCAGTCGGTGAGCGTGTTTTTGCTGCGGTTGCTGATCAGGTAGCTGATGAGCGTGTCAGTTTTGCTGCGAAAGCGATCGCTGTTGTTGGCGATGCGAAACTCAATCTTAAGCTGCTTGCGCGGCTGGGCCGGAACGTAGTGAATGATGATGCCCTGCTGCGCATCGGTCACTACCGGCACCGTGATTGCCGGCACGCTGGCATCATGATTCGGCACCCGGCCAAAGGTTTTCACCGCAATCGCCGCCATCTCCGGCAACGGCTTGTTGCTGTAGATAACGGCCTTCATCAGGTTGGCGGAGTAATGGGTATGGTAGAAATCCAGCAGCGCCTGGTGCAGCTTACTGCCCGGTTTATCTTTCAGGGTATCGAGGTTGCCGCCCGAAAAACGCGACGCCGGATGCGCCGGGTTCAGGGTTTCCGCGCCGACCTGCGCCATACGCAGCCCGTCGCGCGAGCGCGCCATCGTCAGCTCGGCGTTGACGGCATGACGTTCCCGATCGGCGTTAACCGGATCCAGCAGCGGCGCAGCCACCGCATCGGCCAGCCGATCAACCGCAGGCGCCAGCGAATCATTTTCCACTTCCAGATAGAAAGCGGTGCGATACGAGGCGGTACTGGCATTGTGACTGCCGCCATGCTTTTTCAGGAATTCGGCCAGGTTGTCCGGCTGCGGGTAGTGCGTTGATCCCATCAGCACCATATGTTCCAGATAGTGCGCCAGCCCGGCCTGCTGATCGGGATCGTCCAGCGATCCAATCGGCAGCGTCAGCGCGGCCAGGGATTTTGGCGCGACTGGATCGGAAACCAGCAACACCGTCATGCCGTTATCCAGCCGGATCGCCTGGTAATGGCGCGGATCCTGTTCACTTTTGCGAATGGTTTCATTCACCGGCTGCCAGCCTGCTGAGGCCTCCGCCAGAGCCGTGCAGGCCGTCAGGCCGAACATCAGCGCCGCTATCCAGCGTGCGTATACCCGCATGTAAACTCCTCTCGTTTCCCGATAAGCCGCCAATTTCTGACCCGGCGGCTCAAAGCAGAGCAAAATTGCTGTGTAATAAATTCGTGTGCTAACCGGTTATTCGTCGTCCTGATGCGCCATCATCACCGGCAGATACCAGCGCTGTGCCGCCTCAGCGATCTGCTGCAGCTGCGCCTCATCCAGCACCCGGCAGAGACGCTGCAGATAGGGGTCGCCTCCCTCTCCTTCCACCTGATAGTTACCCTGCCAGGCGGTCAGCAGGCGATTACGCGCTTTAAGCTGCGTCGCTTCATCGGTAAGCAGCTGCTGACTTTTTTTGTCATAGCTGGCGGTGAGCCAGGCGCCTCCGCTTTTATTAAGCAGCATCAGCGGCTGACGCATTCCGGCCAGATAGCCCGCGACATACGCGTTCAGCGCTGCAGTGGCCTCCGCCTGCGGCACCGCCAGGAACCTCCAGCGGCTCTTCTGACGGCCAAACATCCGGCTGCTGCCGGTGCCGCCCAGCGCGCAGTAGACCAGGTGCTCAAGCCAGAGTAACAGTCCGTCGTTCATGTTGAGCACGCCGGGCCGCCAGCGCAGCAGTCCATCATCCTGCACCTGCGTCAGCCAGCCGGTTAAACTGACCTGCTCCAGCTGCAGATTGACCTCCCAGCTCTCACCGTCGCTGCGCTGCGTGACCACTTCCGCAGCGACTTCCTGCATCTCCTCGCGCTGCGCCTGCCAGAACAGCTCGCCGAACGCGCCATAGGGCAGATTACCGGCCGCACGATGATATGCGTAGAGCCGCTCTGTATCGTCACCTTCGACCAGCGCATTCAGCAGCTGTGCATTGATCTGATAACGTTCGAGGTTGTCGAGCGCAAAAGGCTCGCTGTCGGGCAGTTCGTTCTCCTCCAGCCAGAAGCTGACGCCAAGCCGCTGGTGGAACCAGGCGCGCACCGGATGCCGCCAGAAGCGCAGAAACGCCTCCAGCGTCAGCGTTTCGATCACCGGAGCAGTCAGCGGCTGCACAAAGTCGGGCTGGGGCTGCCCCGCCTTCTGCGCGGCAGGCAGCCACTCGCGGGCAAAACTCTGCAACCGGGCAGCGGGCTGGAAGTTCTCCGCATCAAACGGCATCCGGCTGTGCAGATGCTGCAGGTGCATCCGCACCCGTTCCGCACTCTCATCCAGCTCCAGATGGCCGTCACCCTCCAGATAGAAACTCTGTCCGATGTAATCCAGCAACTCTGTGACCAGCACAGAGGGATAGCGTTCCGTATTATCCTGAATCGCCCGGCCGATATAGCTGATATAGAGCTGCCGCTGTGCAGAGATCATCGCCTCCAGAAAGAGATAACGGTCATCATCCCGGCGGCTGCGGTCGCCTTTGCGGGACTGTTGCTGCATTAAATCGAAGCCCAGCGGGGCCAGCGTGCGGGGATAGACACCGTCGTTCATCCCCAGCAGACAGACCAGCTGGAAAGGAATAGAGCGCATCGGCATCAGGGTACAGAAGTTAATCTGTCCGGCCAGGAAACGCTGACTGATGCGCTGCTGGTCAAGCCGGCTGCGCAGATCGTCGCGCAGCAGCGCCACCGGAATCGCCTCTTCAAACCGCGCCGCCATGCCGTAGTCGATCAGCTGCTGCCACTGCTCTTCAACCAGCAGCAGTGCGGCCTCGGTTTCGGCATCGGGGCTGAAAAAGGCGTTGAGCAGTTCACGGCACAGGGGCAGCCACTCCGCCAGCGGCCGGGATTCCGCCAGCCGCTGTCGCCAGTCATTCAGCCGCGAGAGCAGCTCTGCCAGATGACCCGCCAGCTCGCCCACCAGGCCACTCGACTCGTCATAAGGCAGGATCCCTTCCCAGTCACCGTTGTGACTCTCCATCGCATACCCCAGCAGCATACGCTGCAGGCCAAAACGCCAGGTGTGCTGGCCGGTAATCGGCAGGGCGAGCGCTTCCACGCTGGCGTCATCCAGTCCCCAGCGTACGCCGGACTCGCTGACCCAGCGCCGCAGCAAACGCAGCCCGCTTTCATCAATGGAAAAGTGGGCAGCCAGCGCCGGCACATCCAGCAGCGCCAGCACATCCTCCGAGACGAACCGGCTGTCCGGCAACGCCAGCAGTTGCAGAAACGCCACGATGGCCGGATGGGCCTGACTGGCACGACGGTCAGAAATGGCAAAAGGCAGGTAACGGTCGGCTGGCGCGTTGGCAAATACCGCCTGGATGAAGGGCGCATAGGCGTCGATATCGGCAACCATGACGATGATGTCACGCGCTTTTAAGTCGGGATCGGCCTCCATCATCGCCAGCAGATGATCCTGCAGAACTTCGACCTCTCGCTGGGCGCTGTGGCAGACCTGAACCGCAATGGAGCGATCGTCCGGATCCAGGCAACGCTTACGATCGCTGTGCGCCAGTTCCGCTGCATTCAGTCCGATGATGGCGTTGTCCTGCAGATTGAGAAGATCGTGCTGCATGCAGTGCAGCAGGTTGTCCGGCTCAACATCCACAAAGGCATCAATATCGTCGTTTGACTCTATCTGACTGAGCAGGAACAGGTTGTCACGTCCCAGCTTGCCCCAGGAGGCGAGCAGCGGATTCGTCAGCTGCTGTTCTCCGGCGTCGTTAAACAGCGCCGGGGCCTGCTCCGCATCGCGGAAGAGCGCGCGCGTTTCATCCGCTCCGTGGCGCCGGCGCTGACGACTCTGCAGTTTCGCCAGAAACGCGTAATCCTGAATATCGCCCCAGTAGTCACGGCAGGGATTGGTGAACAGCAGATGGATGTCGATATGGCGGCCCAGCGCCTGCAGCGCCTGCAGATAGACCGGCGGCAGCGCCGAGATACCACAGATGAATACCCGCTTTGGCAGATTGTCCGGTGTGCTTTTCGCCTGCTCCAGCGTCTGGATAAAGCGCGCATAGAGGTTGGCACGGTGCCATTCCGGCTGGCCCAGCGCCTCGGTATAGCTGACCAGATCGCGCCACAGGGCGGCCTGCCAGCGCTGCGCCTCCCCCAGCCCCTCGATCGTTTCGCCGCGCTCCCAGCTGTTGAGCCAGTCGGCACGGTAGACCAGATACTGGTCGAAGAGATCGGCGACCCGGGAGCTGAGCTGAAACAGCTTACGTTTGTCGCCGTCGTCATGAAGGTAGTGCCGCAGCGAGGTGAACGCCTCCTGCTCCAGCATGACCGGCAGCCGGTGCATCAGTTTCCAGCCCATGCTGGCCTTGCTGAAGGCGCTTTCTGGCGGGATGCCGGGCAGTACGCGGACAAACATCTCCCAGATAAAACTGGCGGGCAGCGGAAACTCGATGTTGGCCGCGATACCAAAGGTTTGCGCCAGCTCCATCTGCAGCCATTGCGCCATTCCGGGGCTCTGCACCAGGATCATCTCGGCGGCAAACGGGTCATCAAGAGGATCATGTTTAATCACCGCAGCCGCCAGAATCTTCAGCACATCGAGCTGATTTGAGTGATAGACGTGAAACATGAAAACTCCTGTGATAACTCAGAACATGACTGCGGTATTGCGGCCCTGTCACTTTACCGCGTATCGCCGTTGAAACCCATTAAAAGGGCGACCTGTTGCGCTTAACATCGCAGCCGTGTAAGCGTGGCACGGCGCTGCCAGGGGCCGGTGACGTCAGCCTGCAGCAGAATGCAGCCTGACGGACCGCTTTTCTGTTGCAGGCGGGATACCCAGCCCGCCACTTCATGCCCGATCAGCCGCTGCCCGGCGACCCGCCAGGCCTCGCGCTGCGCCCACTGCTGACTGAAGCTCAGCGCCAGGGCGCGGTGATAGTGCAGCAGCGTGCTGGTGCTTAACGCCATAAGCAGCAGTGCAAACAGGAGTTCCGGCAGGCTGAACCCGCAGCATCTACAGGCAGGCTGCCGGAGGCGCGAGCGGACAATAGTCGATCCAGCCGTGCGGCAGCGCGATAACCTGACTCCCCTGTAACCGGACCCAGTGCCAGACGGCCATCCCCCTGTCGCTGGCCTCGCCTTTAAGCAGTACGTCATCTTTTTCACCTCGCTGTAAACAACTGCGCCAGCCGTGACGATCGTCCTGCTGACAGTGTACGGTCTCGCTGCCTGGCCAGCGCAGGGAGAATCCCCACTGCAGCGCAGACTGCGCCCGCCAGAAATCGGTGATGGCGTGCTGCTCATCCGTCAGCAGCCGCATCCCCTGCTCAGACAGCCTGCGGCTGGCGTGCAGCGTGACGCTGCCGATCAGCAGCAGCATCAGAACCATGCCCAGCGCGCTACTGCCCCGCTCTTTCACAGATTCTCTCCCTCGACCCAGCTCTCGATCGTTTCACGCCAGCGTCCGGCCTGCCCCTGCAAAACGATCCTGATCTGCGAATCCTGCCGGCTGATGCTGAACTGCCCGATCGTCATAAAGGCGGGATCGGAGAGCCGCTCCCAGCCTGCGGACTGACACTCATCCACCCCGCGCTGCGCCTCAAGCTGCCGCTGTCGCAGGCGGTAGCCGTAATAGTCACTGCCGGTATGGCCCACCGCGTCCCATCGTCCGTTGCTGTTCTCATCCCAGCGCAGCAGCAGGCAGTTCTCGCGGATGGTGAGTGCGCCCGGCCCGCATTCGCCATGACAATATCCGGCCCGCCGCACCGCCTTTTCCAGCGTGGCCATGATCTGCTGTAACTCCTGGCGCAGCTGCGCCCGCTGCAGCAGGCTGGCATTCTCTGCCAGCAGCCGCGGCAGAAAGCGTCCGACGCCGATCATCACGACGGCGCTGAGTGCCATCGCGATCAGCATCTCCAGCAGGCTGAATCCGTTCGCTTTCACGGGCAGCTCTCCTCATCCGTCATGCAGAGCCGAATACGGGCCCGGGCCGAGATAATCAGCCTGATGCGTCCGGCGCTGTTACCCAGCCCGATGCTGCCCGCCGTGGCGACGTTACGCCGGCCATAAAAGCCCGGCTCTCCCCGGATGTCAGTGAGTTCCACATCCGGATGCGGGGCGACGAAATGCAGCGGGTTGCCAGGATGGCATTCACCGGCAGGGCTGCCGACACCAATGCACCAGGGCGCGCCAGGCCGCGACCACAAAACCAGATCGCTGTTGTGCCGGTTTGCCCGGGCGCGTATCCGCAGCAGGAACCCCTGCAACTGCTGCGCGCTGTCGCGCAGCTGCTGTCGTTGTTGCCAGCGCTGCCAGCCGTGTAATGCCGTGAGACTTAACGTGGCGGCAATCACCAGCACCAGCAGCAGTTCCGGCAGGGTAAAACCCCGTATGTGTGTGGTTTTCATAGCGGCAGAGTGCGATCTGCGGAGCGGTGAAACAAGGGGTTTTGAGGCACGCCGGAATTGGGATGGCAGAAAATCGGCCTGACCGACAGTGGCGGTCAAAAGCGTGTGAGCGGTGCCGCAGATTCAGCGATCGACAGGCAAAAAAAAGCCCCGGCGGCGAGCCAGGGCTTTCTCGTTTTTATCGATCAGATGGCGACCGGGGCTTTGATCGCAGGATGCGGATCGTAGCCTTCAATCTCAAAGTCATCGAACTGATAGTCAAACAGTGACGCCGGTTTGCGCTTAATGACCAGCGTTGGCAGCGGACGCGGTTCGCGGGTCAGCTGCAGGCGCGCCTGCTCCAGATGGTTACTGTAGAGGTGCGTATCGCCGCCGGTCCAGACAAAATCCCCCACCTGCAGATCGCACTGCTGCGCGACCATGTGCACCAGCAGCGCATAGCTGGCGATGTTGAATGGCAGACCCAGGAAGATGTCGCACGAACGCTGATAGAGCTGGCAGGAGAGCTTGCCGTCCGCCACGTAGAACTGGAAGAACGCGTGGCAGGGTGCCAGCGCCATCTCACTGAGTTCACCGACGTTCCAGGCAGACACGATAATCCGGCGGGAGTCGGGATCGCGCTTCAGCTGCTCCATCACCTGGCTCAACTGGTCAATCTCCTGGCCGCTGGCGGTTCCCCAGCTGCGCCACTGCTTACCATAGACCGGGCCGAGATCGCCGTTCTCATCCGCCCACTCATCCCAGATCGAGACCTTGTTCTCTTTGAGATAGCCGATGTTGGTGTCACCCTTCAGGAACCACAGCAGCTCATGAATAATCGAGCGGATATGACATTTTTTGGTGGTGACCAGCGGAAAACCATCCTGCAGATTGAAACGCATCTGGTGACCAAAAATTGAAAGCGTACCGGTGCCGGTACGGTCAGCTTTTGGTGTGCCTTCGTTCAGCACATGCTGCATTAAATCCAGATACTGTTTCATTTTTCCTCACGAAATTGGGGCTGCGGGCGACGACGATACGCCCAGATCATCATAATAATGCCGGCAACAATCATGGGCACAGAGAGAATCTGACCCATGCTGATGCCGCCTTCGAACAGGCCAAGCTGGGCATCCGGCTGGCGGAAGAACTCCACGATAATGCGGAATGCGCCATAGCCAATCAGGAACAGACCAGAGACGCTGCCCATCGGGCGTGGCTTGCGGATAAACAGGTTGAGGATGATAAAGAGTACGATACCTTCCAGCGCCAGTTCATAGAGCTGCGACGCGTGACGCGGCAGCACGCCGTAGGTGTTCAGCAGATCCTGATACTGCGGGTTATTGGCGGCCAGCGCGACATCCTCGCTGCGTGAGCCAGGGAAAAGCATGGCATAGCGGAAGTTCGGATCGACACGGCCCCAGAGTTCGCCGTTGATGAAGTTGCCGAGACGGCCGGCGCCCAGACCAAACGGGATCAGCGGTGCAATAAAATCTGAGACCTGGAAGAAGGTGCGTTTGGTGCGGCGGGCGAAAATCAGCATCACCACAATCACCCCGATCAGGCCACCGTGGAACGACATACCACCATCCCAGACCTTGAAGAGATAGAGAGGGTTTTCCAGGAACAGCGGCAGGTTGTAGAACAGCACATAGCCGATACGGCCGCCCAGGAAGACCCCCAGGAAACCGGCGTACAGCAGGTTCTCAACTTCCTCTTTTTTCCAGCCGCTGCCAGGTTTATTTGCCCGGCGTACCGCCAGCCACATGGCGAAAACAAAGCCCACCAGATACATCAGACCGTACCAGTGAAGCGAAACCGGTCCGATCGAAAAGATCACCGGATCGAACTGCGGAAATGCAATATAGCCGTTATTCATCATTCACCGTCTATTTTTCAGCCCTGAAAAGGGGTGTTGTCAGGCACATAAATTAAGGCTGCGCATCATAGCACAGCCGGTTTTGTGAAATGCCGCGCAAATGTAAACGCGGATAATCCGTTTAATCTGACCCGTCGGCGCACCCTGTTGCAGCCACTCCCTGCAGGGACAGCGAGTAACAACCGCAGCGTACAGCGAGTACGTGAGGAGGATGAGCGCTGCCCGGCACCGGAAGGGCAAATAAGCCAGCCTGACGGGCCTGGCGGTCAGCGACCGCCGCGAATCAACCCACCCAGACCGCGCCGCTCCATAAAGGCCGAAACCAGATGGCGAACTTCCGTCGCGGTGTGGGCATGCATCCCCTGCTCGCTCAGCGCCTGCGCCTCTTCATAATCCAGGTGACGCAGCAGATATTTCACGCGCGGCACGTTCTTGCCGTTCATGCTGAGGTGGTGATAACCCAGCCCCACCAGCAGGGCGACGCACATCGGATCGCCCGCCATTTCACCACAGAGGCACAGTTCCAGATTAGCCTGACGGGCTTCCTGCGCGATCGCATTCAGCGCACGCAGCATCGCCGGATGCAGCGAATCGTAGAGATTGGCGACGCGGGTGTTATTGCGGTCCACCGCCAGCAGATACTGCGTCAGGTCGTTGGTTCCGACCGAAACAAAATCGACCCGCGATGCCAGATGGGGGATCATAAACAGCATCGACGGCACTTCGATCATGATACCGATACGCGGCGCGGGGATGGCGTAACCCAGCATCTCTTCCACTTCACGTCCGGCGCGATCGATCAGCTGTTTTGCGTCGTCGATCTCATCGATATGACTGATCATGGGCAGCAGAATACTGAGGTTGCCGGAGGCGGCGTTGGCACGCAGCATCGCGCGCACCTGCACCAGGAAAATCTCCGGCTGGTCGAGCGTCAGGCGGATACCACGCCAGCCCAGGCAGGGGTTCTCTTCACTGATCGGCATGTAAGGCAGCTGTTTGTCTGCCCCGACATCGAGCGTACGCAGCGTCACCGGCTTATCGTGAAACAGCTGTAACATGCCCTGATACTGCGCCACCTGCTCCTCTTCCGAGGGGAAGCCGTTCTGCAGCATAAAGGGGATTTCGGTGCGGTAGAGACCGATGCCATCCACCCAGCTGCCCAGCGCCTGCTCATGCTCCGGGCTTAAGCCGGCGTTCAGCATCACCTGCACGCGCTCGCCACTTTTCAGCTCGCCCGGCTGGTCGACGACCCCTTCCGCCATCCTGCTCAGCGCATTCTCTTCGCTGATCAGTCGCTGATACTCCTGCACCAGCACTGGCTCGGGATCGATCAGCAGTTCGCCGCGATAGCCATCGACGATCAGCAAACGCTTATTGAGCTGATGAGGCTGAATATCCGCCCCCATTACCGTCGGAATGCCCATGGCGCGCGTCAGGATCGCGGCGTGTGAATTGGCCGCACCATCGCGCACGACCACGCCCGCCAGCCGCTCCTGCGGCAGCTCCGCTAAGGTGGTGGCGGTCAGCTCATCGGCCACCAGCACAAAACGCTCCGGCCAGGCGTTGGTCCCGACCAGCGTATCATCGAGGTGAAACAGCAGGCGCTGGCCCAGCACCCGTAGGTCGCCTGCGCGTTCGCGCAGATAGCTGTCACTCAGGCTGGCGAACTGCTTCGCAAATTTCTCGATCACCTGCTTTACCGCCCATTCGGCGACGGATCCGCGCTCGATCTCCGCAAACAGATCCTTCTTCAGCCGGGCATCGGTTAACAGGTGAGAGTAGAGATCGAAGATGGCCGCGCTCTCTTTCTGAGCGCTGGCGCTGAAACGTTTGCTGAAGCGGCGAAACTCATTGGCCGCTTCGCTCATGGCGAGCGACAGACGTTCGCGTTCACGCTGCACATCCAGCGTTGAGGCGGCGGAAACCTGGTCGAGCAGTGGCTGTGTCTCATCGACCCAGCCCGGTGCCACGGCGACACCCGGCGCTGCCGCAATGGCGCGCACCCGCGTCTGCCGGAACTGACCAAACAGCTGGCCCATCTGAGATTGCGACAGCAGCGTCGCCATCTGCGTGGCCAGCGTGACCAGGAACGACTCTTCGCTTTCATCAAACTGACGGTGTTCGCGCTGCTGCACCACCAGCACGCCGAGCAGCTGGCGACGGCTGATGATCGGAACGCCGAGGAAGGAGCGATAGCGCTCCTCTTTCACAGAGGGAATATATTTGAAGCTGGGATGGCTCTGGGCATCTGCGAGGTTGATCGGCTCGGCCAGACGGCCCACTAAACCGACGATCCCTTCATCAAACGCCAGCGTCACCGTGCGACCGCGCGGCTTTTTCAGTCCGCGCGTCGCCATCAGGTAATAGCAGCGACGATCGTGGTCGGCGAGGTAAACGGAACAGACTTCCGTTTCCATCGCCAGACAGATCTCATTGACCAGAATGTCGAGTGCTTCATTGAGACGCGGCGCACTCGCCACTTTTTCTACAATTTCGCGCAACTGAGTGAGCATAAAGGGCGTGGCCTATCCTCTCTTACGTCGATGGGCAGGATTATTTCGCTGCCCC
>Ga0308156_1001910_pt1 | contig 21008 bp, 20 predicted proteins | sample PhyAR2_FD_201041 | JGI IMG/M metagenome (GOLD analysis project Ga0308156, IMG submission 201041) | Phyllosphere microbial communities from UC Gill Tract Community Farm, Albany, California, United States - DLSL A.R2 | ecosystem: Host-associated > Plants > Phyllosphere > Unclassified | place: USA... | reverse complement strand
AAATATGGTTTCATTTCGAATAGCTTATTTTAGGCAAAAAAGGGGTAAACAAACAATTGCTTTTATTGATATTCTTTATTCATGCATATGAAGATAAGTTAATACGTTGATAATCAAACAGATCTTCGAGGCTTAGGAGTTGCGAAACTATAAAATTAAAATAATAATATATTTTATAAAACAATAACTTAAAAAATATTTTATTTAATTATTTAGATGTCATTTAAGTCAAGGCATCTATTTTAATAAATACCTTAACTTTTCATTTTTCTTTCATAAATTTTGATTTTCTGCTCTTTTTGTTGAATAGCCCTTAAATTTTTAGCGCTAAACGTTACATAGTAAATGGATATCTTCGGGTTCGAGCTGCCAAAGTTGTTGATCTGGAGCACTTAATGGTTGCGCGCCATGCTTCATATAGAAGTCTACAGTGCGCCGACTTGGAGTTGCTGAAATATAGAGTTGGTGCGCACCGAGTTGCTTGGCTGACTCTTTTGCGGCTTGCATAAGCTTAGCACCAATGCCTTGACCTTGCTGGTCTGCATCGACATAGAAATAGTGGAGTAATTTAGCCTGAGGATAGTCTGCTATAACTTGGTTTGACACCACACTCACACCAACGAGTTTTTCATGGGCATCAAATGCACCTACAAATATTGAACCTTGTGCAAAGAGTTGTTTGAGCTTAGGTGGGTCATTTTCTAAATGATATGAATCCCAATATTGAACATCAAAAAAACAATCAACCAATTCTAGCTGCTGTTGATTTTGAATATACATTTGAGTGATTAATTCACGGCGGCTAATCTGCTGCCAAATAAGATCAATTTCTGAATGTTGTAGAGATCTTAAGATCATATAAATATTATTCTCCGATATGAATAAGCAGACCTAAGCCTGCTTATTCGGAAGTGCTTTATCAAGATTTGAGGGCAGCTTTCAACTCATAAAGTTGTTCAAGTGCCTGACGAGGCGATAAGTTATCGACTTCAATTTGCTTAAGTAAATCTAGAGCAGGGGACGAAACTTCGATCTCAACTACTTTCTCTATGATTTGTGAACCTGAGTTTGCATCTGGTGGAGCAAACAAATCATTTTGAAAACTAGTTTGTAGATGTTGTTGCTGCTGTTTCTCTAAGATACGCAAACGCTTCTGCGCTTCTTTAATAACATTGGCAGGAATACCGGCTAATTTTGCAACTTGTAAACCATGACTTTGACTTGCAGGGCCTTGCTGAACCTTGTGCAATAAAATCAGGTTGCCGTTAAGCTCTTGCGCTGTCACATGATAGTTATCAATTCCTGCTTCACTACCCAGTTCGGTTAACTCGAAATAATGAGTAGCAAATAAACATAAACATTTTACGCGCTTAGTTAAATCAACTACGCATGCCCATGCTAAAGATAAACCGTCATAGGTACTGGTTCCGCGGCCCACCTCATCCATTAAAACCAGCGATTGATTGGTCGCATGGTGCAGAATTTGCGAAGTTTCGGTCATCTCAACCATAAAGGTAGATTTGCCTGTAGATAAATCATCGGCTGAACCAATACGGGTAAAGATTCGGTCAATTGGACCAAGTTTGACTGCTTTCGCCGGAACATAACTACCGCAATAAGCAAGCAAACTGATTAATGCTGTTTGTCGCATGAAGGTTGATTTACCGCCCATGTTTGGACCGGTAATAATCGCCATACGGTGCTGGGCATCAAGGAAAGTATCATTTGGGGTAAATGGTGCTTTATTTAATGCTTCAACAACAGGATGACGACCTGCCTGAATTTTAATACCTGTTTCCGGTGTAAATTCAGGGCGTGCCCAATTGTTTAAACGTGCTTGATGGGCAAAGTTTGCAATTACATCAATTTGAGCAATTGCTGAACTCATCATTTGTAGATGGGCAATATTTTCACGAAGATTTTCAAGTAAAGCTTCGAATAATGCTTTTTCACGTGAGAGTGCACGTGACTCGCTCGATAAAACCTTATCTTCAAAACTCTTTAGCTCAGGGGTAATGTAGCGTTCAGCATTCTTTAAAGTTTGACGACGGATATAGTCGGCTGGCGCTTGCTCTGCTTGAGCGCGAGTGAGTTCGATGTAATAACCACTTACACGGTTATAACCGATTTTAAGGGTATTAATGCCTGTACGTTCACGCTCTTTAATTTCTAAGTCAATTAAGAATTGACCTGCATGATCGCGAATTTGACGTAATTCGTCGAGCTCAGCATCATATCCTTCTGCAATTACATTGCCATCACGAAGTAATACAGGAGGATTTTCAACAATCGCTGCCATCAAGTGTTGATGAAGTGCTTTAAAATCTCCAAGTTCTTGATCAAGTTGAACTAATAACTTAGATTTTTTTGCTTGAATGACTGGAGTTAACGCCGTTCTTAAAGCTGGAATTTGTGCACATGCATGACGAAGTTGCACTAAATCTCGTGGACGCGCACTACCTAATGCAACACGGCTAAGCACACGTTCAATATCACCAATTTCTTTAAGCACTAAACGAACCGGGTTTTCGTGATATCCCTGAATGAGTTGCTCAATCGCATCTAAACGCGCATCTAGTAATGCAGTATCACGTACAGGTTGCATCAGTGTACGGCTGAGTAAACGGCCACCCATTGCAGTTTGGCAGTCATTTACCAGTTGGAATAATGAGGTACCGTGTTCAAATAATGGCTCGATAATTTCTAGGTTACGGCGCGTGATTGGGTCGAGCGCAATAAAGTCGGTACTTTGTTCAAGTTGGATTGAACGAATATGCGGTAATGCAGTTTTTTGCGTTTCTTTTGCATAGTGAATGAGTGCAGCGGCAGCAGCTTTAGCTAAAGGTAATGGGTCTAAACCAAAACCTGAAAGTGTTGATACCGTAAACTGATCACATAAAGTCTTTTGCGCATTATTTAGATTGAAATCTACATTTGGGCGTTTAGTAACAGGGCAATCTAAGTGTTTTTTAATCTGTTCGATAATATTGGTGTCGACCAAGTCTTCATCAATCAAGATTTCACTTGGCATTAAACGCGCAAGTTCAATAGGTAATTGTTCTGGCTTGTAATCTTGTTGTTGAACTTTAAAAATACCCGCGCTTAAGTCGAGTAAAGCAAAACCAATCTGGTTTTGATGAATGCACAAGGAAACGAGATTAGATGACTGATAACTGCTGAGTAATGCGTCATCAGTTAATGTACCAGGGGTCAGAATACGGACAACTTTACGTTCAACAGGGCCTTTACCTGTCACTTCTCCAACTTGCTCGCAAATGGCGACAGTGCGCCCAGCTTTGACAAGGCGAGCAAGATAGCCTTCTGCCGAGTGATAGGGAACACCTGCCATTGGAATAGGTCGACCACTGGCTTTACCGCGATGGGTTAAAGTGATACCTAAAAGTTTGGCTGCTAAATGAGCGTCTTCAAAGAAGAGTTCATAAAAGTCACCCATACGGTAGAACAGCAACGCATGTTGATAGTCCGTTTTAACTTTGAGATATTGCTGCATCATAGGTGTATGAGAAGATAAGTCAGCCATGATTTCAGCGCTATTCATGTATGTTAAATCCTTAAATTTAAATAATAAATAAGTTAATTTTGAAAGTTTGGCTGTCCAACCAATTCTAACAACTTCTGTGCAAAACTGACCTAATGTAAGAAAAAAGTACACCTTTTCGTGTATCTTTTTATGTCAAAATTGAGTCAACAGTGTGTGAGAGCTTAACTTAAACTCTCACGGTTGCCATCTTAACAAATTGAGACTGATTGACAAAAAGGATTCCTAAATTGAATGAGGAAATAAGCAACAAAAAGAAGGCAACCTTTCAGCCCATGTAATAGATAATTTCTTAAAAGTAATGACCAAGTATTTATATCTATAATTCGATTATCTATAGTACCAAAATTACTTTATGCATATTACATACCACATTTGTAGTTAAAAAGAAGCTCATCGGAAGGTGGGCTTTTTATGGCCTATTGGGTTATAGGATATTTTGAGAAAACATTTAATTAAATAATTTTTATTTTTACCAAAAAGTAAAATTAACTTGTTAAAAAATATTTCATTTTATCTCTATTCATCCATAAAATTTGCGGATTAGTTATCAAAACCATAATTTTTTTATGTGTTTTTTTTGAAGATTTACTTAAAGCTTTAATTACTTACATTCTGCTCTTATATACTTACTTTTTGATACATTTCTTGGGCCATAATCATACTTATAGAACAACGACTATTCATAATTTAGCACCTTATAACAATAGTACGGAGATAGGTAATGCCAAAGTATTTAGCTGTAGCAGAGAAAGTATATAAGAAGATTAAAAATGATGGCTTATACACTAATGACATTGCCGAGAACCTTAATTGTCTTATCAGCCAAATTAGAAAAGCCATTAAAGGAACAGAGTTTAAGCTCAAATATAACTATATTGATTTTGATGAGCTTTTAACCCGGCCTTTAAGTGAGTGTAAAGTTCAACTTGATCTAAGCGTTATGCCAAGATTTGAAAATGAAGGTGAGTATCTTCTTTGGTTGGCTGGTTTTATAGAACGAATCACAGAAGGAGGCAAAACTAAATTACCTCCTATTTCACAGTTTGTGCCGCCAGGTTTCAAGTTCTCTAATGATTCAATCCCTCTAGCGAAGGTTGTTCAAAAAGAAGAACATGCAGACATGATTATTAGTTATTTCAAATCCGAGGACTTTATTAAAACAAATAAAGTACCTTCATAAATTATAGAAGTGTCAGTCCATGATGCTTCTATATTCTGCTGATTTGTTTCAGCTACCGCCACTTGGGGCGGTTTTTTTCAATAATGAGTATTAAAATTAAATATAGATAATGAAAGGTTAATAAATGGCAGATAAAGCAATTATAGATATTGCAAAAATTTTGGTCGCTCATCACTTTATTTTGAACAAAGAAAAATCATTTGATATAGAAAAAATTTTACTACCACTTATTGAAGGATGGAGTGAATTTGGTGATAACGGACCAACTATAACCGTGGTTAGCGATCTAAAAGGTATTTCTTTTAAATCAGTGGCGTTGAATAGTACTGTCGAGAACTTGGTTACTTGGAGTGAAGTACCAAATGGATCTGATCTTAAAGCTGTACTGGAATTTATAGAAAGTATTCTTCGGCAATATTTTTATAAAGATGAGGTTTAAAAGCTTCTCTGAGTTTTGTGTAGCTTTCTATGAGAAGGAATTAAATTTTCTAAAAAAGTATGAAACATGTATTGAATTTATATATTTAAACTTTTAATATATATTTCATATATTACTGCGCTGAAAGTTTTTATTTTTGTGGCCCGTTTCTCTTATTGAGAAGCGGGTTTTTTAATATCTATAGTTTAAAAAAGTTTCATTAACGATAAGCACAGATCGAATTTTTTATTTTTTAAGAAAACTATATAACTCTTACAGTGCTTCTTTATTGGGGAGCAACTCCACGTGTATAGACCTAAAACTGGTGAAATCGCAAGTGATAACAATTGGGCGAGAAGGGCAACGGACCATTAATTTCTTATCTGAGATTGATAGTCTTGATTACTGGTAAGAGAACGAAATAAATTGCGCCTCATTAATTTTTGATTAGTAGTTTTTTTTCTAGATTGATATTGGACCGGCCTATTGTTCACTTAAATGATTAAATATTTTTAAATGATGAGATTGAAATTAATTTAGAAATTGCATGGCTATGAAATAAATGAATTACATCAAAACCATGCGATTTATAAATAAAGAGTTTTAAAGCCCTCGAAGCTTATTTAACGCGATACCAAGTTTGATTTCGGCCAATTGCAGAGATACCAATGTATCCACGAGCGGTAAGTTTTTCACCACTTGGTGATACTGTCACGCTAAAGCGATAGGTCTTATCTGATTGTGGGTCGAGAATAGATCCCTTGTCATATTTATTTTGGCTCACATATTTTAGATTCTTGACGATAGTTAAACCGATTAAAGATTTGTTTTTATAAGTGCCTTCACACATCGTACATTTATTGGCTTCATTTGGAACAAGTATTTTTTCGATGTTGGCAGAGAGGTTGCCGTTTTTATCTTCGCTAAATTTTACCAGTGCTCTTGGTTGATTGGTTGCGTCATCAATTGTTTTCCAAACACTGCCATGTAGCTTGTCCGAAGCAAATGAATGAATTGAATAAAAGCTGAGTAAAAGTAAGTATAAATATTTTTTCATATCAATATTTTCTCAAATTAAAAATTGATGGTTTTAAAGGTCTGAATTATTCATTTTAAATTTAACTTCATAGTTTTCTTAATATTGAATCGATAAGCTAAACAATATGTGAAGTTATAATCTATTCGTTGGAATATTATTTTGATCAGTTTTTTTATGCAATTGCGAGAATAGACAGAATGATTAAGCAAGGTTCAAAAGCAGATTAACAATGATTCGAAGTAATGGATAAAAAATCATTATTTCAGAGATAGGGAGAATTTTTTAAAGCTACACCAAATTATGGTGTAGCCAGCTGCTTCGATAAAACTAAGCACCACGCATTAATGCTGCCACTGCTTTTTCCAGAAATTGTAGGGTCACTGGTTTGAGCCAAGTTCCGTCAGCAAGGCTCGGTTCATTTTGCATTGCTTTACGGATTTTTTCTTGAGTACTTGGGTTTTTGCCAGTATAGCCTTGTAGCATAGAGAGCCATTGTTGTGCTAAACACTTTGCTCCTTCACTATCTGGAGGGACCTCGGCATCAATCAATTTTTCAATATCGACCAATAATTGAGGCCATTTTTTCATCTCACGGATGTAATTTTCTTTTAGAAAAGCAAACTCCTCGTCAGATAAATAACGGGCAAAAATACTCAGCTTACTCTCAGAAAAAGCTTTAAGTAAAAACTCAACGACTTCTGGTGTTACGCCTAATTTTTCCTGAAATTCAGGCTCGGCTGAGTTTATGGCATTTAGTTTAACTAACCATTCAGGGTTAGCTCGCGTATTGTGCTCAAGAGTTTTCATCCACTTTCGAGCTAGGTCTTGAGCTGCTTCACTATTAAATGCTTCGCCAGCACTAAATAGTGCGTTTGCTGCTTGAGTTAACTCTTGCCATTCTTGGTGGCTTTTAGTGCCTGTTTGTAAGAAAGTCAGTTTTTCAAGCTCTTCTTTTGTAAAGTATTTCTCATACATTGCTATAAGCTCCAGAGTTTTTAGCCAATCCTCCAAACCGAGCTCTTCACCATTTATGATCTGAGATTTAAGTTTGCTGAGCTGAGTTCGCAATTTCTGTTGCTCAGTCAACCTTTGATCAATTGCTTGAATTTGCTGATCAATAATAGGTAAAAGTGCAAGATTGGGGTCTTCAAGAACCGTATGGATTTCAGCTAACGACATTCCCAGTCCTCGTAATGCTTGAATCTGATGCAAACGAGTAATGTCTTTACGGGTATATAGTCGATAACCAGCATCGGAACGGACCGAAGGCTGAAGTAAACCGATATCGTCATAGTGATGAAGAGCACGGACAGTAAGTCCTGTTTGCTTAGCCAATTCACCAACTTTTAACAGCATCTTTTTAGCTCCTTCTTCCTTAGGTGTGTTTTATGCTAGAGGCTTACGTTACGTGAGGGTCAACTACTTTAATCATAATTTTTTTATTGTTTTCACTTTTTCTTGAATAAAAATGGCTTCAAGCCATTCCATTCATGGAGTGGCAATATATTTAGCAAATCAACAGCAATCGGTACTCGCCATCTTTTTCAACAGGTGCTCGATGAACACAAGGTAGAACCTTTTGAGTAGGATGATCTACTGCCAAACGCCAAATATGTCCCGTACCTAAATTTATAGGCTGTGCATTTGGTTTAGGCTGATAATGTAAATCAAAAAAATACTCTGCTAAGAAGGCTTCAAATTCAGCATCTGGGCCATCATGTAATTCTTTGAGCTTTTCTCTAATTTCTGGAATTAGAACTTTTTGTTGAACCTGATCATTGGGCACAATATCGCTCGCAGCGCCGTGATAGGTACATAAGAATGTATCAGTTTCAATTGGGGAACGATCAACATGAAATGAATATACATCTGTTGAAATGAAATCTAGCTCTTCATCGCGCTCATAATGTTTAAGCAAATTAAGTACAGGTGAGGCACCAAATTCAGTTAACTGCTCTATATCTTGTAAAATAGTTTCTCTGGCCAGATTGCCTTTTTCTGAAAGCTGTAGTGCTAAAAGGTCATCAACAGAAACTTCTGTAATATTTTCTTTTAACTGAAGCTTATTCGCAATCTCTTTAAAGTCGCCCACCAAATTTCTATGCCAGCAAATCGCATTTGTCTCTCCTTGGAACTTTGTATTTACAAGTTCAGAGAAGCTAGAAACTTGTCTAATTTGTTTGCTATCAGAAAAAGCATTCTTCATTGGAGAAATAAAATATTAGAGCAGGTCTAATATTATAGCCTGAGCTGAGTTGAAAATATTCCACTTTAGATAGGTCAGGGTCTCTTTGAAGCGAGTAAAACTGTGAGTATTTAAGACTTGTGCCTGTTAGGCCGAAGCATGTATCGTTAGAGACTGATACTTTAAAATTATAGGAACCCTGAAAAGCGGATATCTTTTCGTTAAACCTCTTAAATAAATGGATTTTATTGTGAAGAGTAGGCGGTTTTTTAAACCCAAAAATATTAGATAAATAATAACTTTATAAAAAACTAAGTTTTATTGGTGGATTTTGAAATAGAGCATGACTGACAAAGAGAGTGCTTTTTTATATTTTAGGTTGATTTATGTATGTTAGCTTCGTCTTACTTTAAAAAACGTCAGAAAAATTACCGCGCCGTAAAGGACCAGCAGCTTACAATTGCAGCCAAAGCAAATATCTTTATTTGCATCATTTTTTGTTTGTTTTGGACCATATATTTTGCATTCGCACAAATGTGGTTAATTGTTTATATGGATATCTTTTTTACATTGATCTCCATATTTAGCCTTTGTCTTATTTATATAAATCGTATTTCAGCGGGCATACTTTTATCTCAAGTTGTTTTGCTAGTTTTTCCAGTCATTTTTTGCTTATTCTTTGATGTGGCAACCAATGACCGTCCGCAGGTGGCCCAGTTGTTTTTACCTGCTGGAGCGATATTGGGGTATTTAAATTACCGTAGAAATCCAAGCTATTTACAATTTATTTTAATTTTATTGTCGATTGGGTGTTTTATATTTTTTAGTGGAACCTCTTTTAATCTTGAGAGTGCTATACCGCTATCTGAAGATATTCGTGATCATGGGGGATGGATTGCAACGTGTGTAGCGACGCTCATGATTTGTATTTCAATCTATACCATGCAATTAGAAATACAAACCGAAAACTCCATGGTGCAAGACCTACGTTTAGCACTTGCGAAAGAACAATTTGAGCTTTTCTATCAACCACAAATAGATTCTTCCGAAAGGCTGATTGGTGCGGAAGCTCTGCTCAGATGGCGTCATCCTGTATTAGGTTATGTTCCAACACCAGACTTTATTCCAGCAGCTGAAAATTATGGATTAATGCCAGAGATTGGGGAGTGGGTATTAACTCAGGGCTGCAAAGTTTTACAAGATTGGAGTAAAAAAGCCGAGACCAAAGATCTTACGCTTTCAATTAATATTAGTGCTGATCATTTTATGCAGCCCACCTTTGAGCAAACGTTGATTGATTTGGTTCTGCAATACGGCATAAATCCATCTCGGCTCATTTTAGAAATTACTGAAAATATTGCTTTAAATAATTGTGTAAGCATGATTGAAAAAATGCATTTCCTCTCAAAAAATGGAATCCAACTTTCTCTTGATGATTTTGGTACAGGTTATTCATCTTTAAGCTATTTACAGAAAATGCCGATTAAACAAATCAAAATTGATCGTAGCTTTGTGCAGGCAGCTTTGGAGGATAAGCGCAGTAATAAATTAGTCACAGGCATTATTAAAATTGGTCTAGATCTGAACCTCAGAGTGTTGGTAGAAGGTATCGAAACGACTGAACAATTTAATACTTTTAAAGATAATGGCTGCACTGAGTTTCAAGGTTACTTATGGGGCTGCCCGAAGTCTTTAAATGATTTTATGGAACAATTGCCACATTTTAAAAAATAGGCAAAAGATCTATTTCAGCATGTAGATATAGAAAATAAAAAGAAACTTTATATTATTTAGAAAAATTTAAATTAATTTTAAATATGTAATATCAGCTAAACATTGATAGTGAAAGATACGGTTATTTATTAAACGGGTCACATCATGTCTAGCTTTAAAATAAATACACTTTTACTTTCTCTTATTTCTTGTTCGGTCTTTTTTACGGGTTGTAACGATAGCAATAGCTCAGATGATAATTCGACAGCAAATCAAGAAATACCCGCAGCACCCAAAGGCGTAGGTTTTGAAGATGCTGCTCCCGTTCCATCGAATATCACCACCATTGTAGATTCGTGGATGACCAATCAACGTGGTGATGCACGATATGCTACGGTTGAAACAAATGCTGGGGTACGTGTGCTGAGCGGCTTTTTAGATGTATGGACGCCCTCAAGTTTATTTGTAGATGCAGGCCAATCTGCTGAGGCAAGAGATGGTTTTCCAGCGGTAGTCGAATCAAACTGGACAGGTCTACCGGGTGACAGTACAGACGGCACAAAAAAGAATGTAGATGTATTGAACTACAACATTAATTATTCAATTCAGACTACACATAAACGTACAGAAGAAGAAGCGGTACGTGCCTATTTAGATGATAGACGTGGGAAAAGTTATAGCGTAACGACAGGAATGGGAGCGCTAACAGATCCGTGGAGAAAACTCACTGGGCAGACCACTACAATCAATTCAGTGCCAGCCGATGCTACACAAGTAAAATATGATGACAAAGGCAATAATAGTGGGCTAACCACAGCCGATGGAAATGCCAACTTTGGAAAAGTCGTTGAATTTGTGCAAGCAATGGGGAATAACTCATCGACAGAGTCAGCAAAACGTTTTTATAAATATGCGCGTCCGTGGCGCTGGAGTTCAGAAGTCATTGTAGTGCCGAGTTTAGAGCCTGCAAAAAGTAGCACACCCGCAACTGACGGCGGTTTCCCGAGTGGGCACACCGCGGAAGCTGGCCGAAATGCAATTGCGATGGCTTATTTAGTGCCTCAGCGTTATCAGGAACTGATTGCGCGTGGTTTAGATTTGGGTGATTCACGTATTATTGCGGGCATGCATTCAGCTATGGACGTGATTGGCGGACGTCTTCAATCGATTGCTGCAGATGTTGCAAACTTAAATGCGATGACTGTAGAGCAACGAAAAGAAGCCTATTTACAAGCTCAAACACAGCTGATGAAAGAGACCAATAGCTCAACGTTTGAATCATTTTATAGTTTGGCGAAAACACCATATGACGCTAATGACCGTTTTGCCGATCTTGAAAAATTAAAACAGCAAGTGAGCCACTGGATGACCTATGGTTTTAACCAGATTGGCGATAAAACAAAAATAGCCACGGTTCCTAAAGGTGCAGAGGTTTTATTGGAAACCCGACTTCCTTATTTAACTGCCGATCAGCGCCGTGTGGTTTTAAAATCAACTGCACTTGCTTCGGGTTATCCAGTCATGGATGACGTTGAGGGTTATGGTCGCTTAAACCTGTTCAGAGCGGGCGCAGGTTATGGTAGTTTCGATGGTGATGTAAATCTGACTATGGATGCGAGTTTAGGTGGTTTTAACCAATATGACCAATGGAGTAATGATATTTCGGGGGCGGGCAAACTGACTAAATTAGGTACGGGAACTTTAGCACTGACAGGAAATAACTCATTTACTGGCGGTATTGATTTAAAACAGGGCGGTTTAGAAATATTGTCTGAGCATGGCGCAGGTCAAGGCGATATTTATATGCATGAAAATAGCCTATTAAAAACCAACTCAGCTAAAACAGTGACCATTGCGGGTAATCTAACTCAGCTTGCAGGAACCACATTCAACATTACTTTTAAATCGAATGTACTTCCAGCAGTTCAGGTAGCAAATATCCTTACCTTAAATGGAACGTTGCAACTCGTCACAAAAGACAATTTAGCGGCGGGAACTTATACGGTGTTATCTGCTAAAAAAGTCCAAGGCACCTATAAAAAAGTGACCCTGAATGGCAAGGATATTACGCCAATTTATCAAAATAATAGCGTTAAGTTTACGGTGTCATAAGTTGGGTTTTAAAGATTATTCTTTGCCTATTGATCGATAGGGTTAGTCTGCTAAATTTCTTTCGTTCTGCCACTATAACTTTAAGGTAGTGGCAGAACTCTAAATATAAGGGATCTGTCTTTGTCACAATGAATACAACTTAGGGCGTTTCAATACTTGGTGTAAACACTTTATAAATATTAATATTTCTACTCTTTAAATAAATTTGAATTAATCATAAGGGGTAAACCAAGACTACTTAATAAACTCGTTCGAGAATTTGGTACATTCTTAGTTTCTAAATTAATAAGCTCGATAAATTCTTTATTAAATTGTTTTCTAGGATATTTTTCTAAAATTTCCTTTTGAAAAGATAGGGGAAGTTTATATAGACTGTCGCTAATCACATCACAGGATGCACCTTGCTGCAATAGCGTAATTTCTGCTGGGTCAGAATGATCTATATAGCCGTTCATATGTAAGCAGATAGCATCTTTAATAACTTCACTTTTTTTCTCATCGAAGCTATGTTCTTTAGCCTTTTGCTCAAATTGTTTAGCACTCTCATAGGTAAAACAGTTACAACCTTTACTATGAGTATGTTGCTCAGTTAAGCCAATATCATGAAAAAGTGAGGCTATTAAAAGTGACTCATCATCAAATTGCCGTCTTTGTATATTGCCTAAAGCAGCCCCCCAGAAATAAGTGCGCCATGAATGATTGTAGATAGATATATTTGCTTTAGCCTCTAGTTCATCAAGCGCGACTTTAACCATTTGAGTATCAGGTATTACGATCTGATCGATATCAAAATCATCGGAAGTTTTGAACCGAAAGTAATTTATTTTTATAGAGGCCATAACACTTGGCAGCATAATTTTTTGAATTAACTTAATTTTGTCTTTGAAGCTGAGCTGACCATTGGTAGCTTGCATCCAGTGATACGAACCAATTCTTTTAGTTTTCATTATTAGATCTCGTTTTAGAGTAATTGCTCTAAAATATTGCCATAGATGATCTTTTGCAAGTTTTCTCTTTTAAGACATCGATAGAGCTTTGATTGATATATGTTTATATAATTTTTTATAGAATTAAAAGCTAACAGGAATCTCATAGGTTACAAATTCATATTTAGGGCCTGTAGATTTTGAAACTACTTTGCCTCCCAGCGATTCAGCAATTTTCCGACTTGGATAATTCTCTTCAGCGACTGGATAGATAAAATAGTCAGGTTTAACAAAGTCGGCTGCCCACTTAGCTACTGCGGATACAGCTTCTCTTCCATAACCATGATAATGATAATCTTCGCGTATCCATATACCTAACTCTGGATGAGGAGTTTGCATACGATGTAGGCCAACAAGACCTACAAATATTTGTGAATATGCCTCTCTTATAACGAATATAATTTCAGATCCAGTTTGGAAGTTCTTTAACCAAGCATTCCAAGTTTGATCAAACTCATGTCTTGGTTGAGGATCCCATGCCATATAGCGTGTTAGGGTAGGCGTAATACAGTTGTAAGTTTCCTCTGCATCTTCTGCTGTAAAAGGATTTAGATTGAGTCTTTGAGTAACGATGCTTACTTCATGCAAATCCATAATCGTCCTTATATAAATCACTTAAATTTAATTGTTATAAAAATATATTAACTATATTGGACGTAAATAACGAATAAGCCCTCACTAATAATAGCTATTTGGCCTTATATAAGTATTTTATAAACCCCAATTTAACAATAAATTTTAATTATTTATCCTTACTTTTTAATGATCTATTTTAAAACAAATGTCATTTTGCATACTTGACTGAAAGAGGTGTGAATATTATTCTGCGCTTGCTGGCCTACATTGCCAGTCGGTTGTCGCAGACCGAATCAAACGAGCATTAAAAGTTTCATACTTTTAGTGTTGAGCCCCCGTGCCCCCTCTATGGCGGAACGGAGGGGGACACCTTCAGGTGTGCTGGCCTCGTTTGACCAGTCTGCGAACCCCTTTCGTTCTGCCACCATAATTTTAATGTCTGGCAGAACTCCAATTAAAAAGGAGTTGGCTTTGCACATCCATTATTTCTTGGCAGCCTTTGCCAAAAGCTATAACGACACTACTTAAACTTTTAAAGCAGTTTGATCGCCGTAAGGTTTTCAGGCTTTAAATCATTTTGTCTAAAAACTTAACTAACAATAAAACTTGAGATGTGCCACGCACAGTCTTTACGGGCTTTGCTATGCCTTTTTTCTCCCAAAAAAGTATCTCATTTAGAAACAACAAGAATTTATAACGGTAAAAACTATGCCACATTCAGATCTTTCATTCCGTGCTTTAAGCGTGCTTCACACCTCAAGATTTCTTTTTAATAAATATGGTTTTCACAATGTCGGAATAGATCGAATTATCGAGTCGTCAAAAACACCCAAAGCGACTTTTTATAATTACTTTCACTCAAAAGAGCGCCTTATTGAAATGAGCTTAAGCTTTCAAAAAGAAGGGCTTAAACATGGGGTCATTTCGATTATCTACGTGGATAAAGATTTAACATTGGTTGAAAAACTTCGAAAAATTTACTTTTTACATGCCGATTTAGATGGGCTTTATCATTTGCCATTTAAAGCCATTTTTGAAATTGCAAAATCACATCCAAAGGCATATCAGCTTGTCATTGAATATAGAAACTGGTTTATCAATGAAATCTACAACTTGCTTCTAACAGTAAAAAGTACTGCCACAAAGCAAGATGCCCACATGTTCTTGTTTGTGATTGATGGGGCGATGGTTCAACTTTTAGACCCAAATAAACCAGATGAAAGAGAGCGGTTACTTGAGTATTTCTTGATGGAGGATTGGGTAGGGAGCGATTAGAAAGAGGAAAAATTTTTATAAATTGGATTAATTTTTGATTTAATCTAAAACACGCAGTAAAGTTCACTCACATTTATTAATTCAAATGAATTGTTATGAATATTATAAAAGGTACTAATTTCTGGAGATTACTTTCTATTATATTAATCTTTATAATTTTTCTGGGATTGTATTATTTTTTCATTATATATCCTAAAGATACAGAGCAAGCTAGAGAGCGATTTTCAGAAGAGGTCATGGCTTCCTTTTTTTGGATGGACTTATCTGATGAAGTGGAAATGAAAAGTGTTATTTTAAAGCAGGGCTTAGAATTAAACCCAATTAATGATGAGATATACATTAATGATTTAAATGGATTAAGCTCATTTTATGCTTGGAATGGTGAACATAAAGAAATGAAATATGTCTTAAATAAATATGTAGACTATTCATATTTTGGTAATAAGGGTATTCGTGGACTATGTTTAAAGCTTATGTTTGTACAACAATATAATCAAAAAATTCAGCAGAAAAACTATTCTTCGCCAAGGCTATTGGCATCAAAAAATATTAATAAACGTAATCTGGAAACTATATCTCCATGGTTAAATGATATGAAGGCTTTTGATGAGTTTTATAAAGCTAAACACATGATTCCAAATTGTAAAATATAGATATGGCTTCTAAAAATTTTCTTTCTACGCTTGTACGGAAAAGTAAAGAAAACAGGGGAAATATAGCCTTATGTTTTATTCTTTTTATTATTCCTTTATTTGTATTTCCTGCTTATCCTAAAAACGAATGGCAGTACGAGCTATATCAATACATTACTCAAATTATGCATGTAACTGTTGGTACAAAAGGGCCATTACCATTTTTTACGATTCTTTATAGTCTGTACATAACCATAGTCATGTTCTTTGTTGGTTGTGTTATCTGCTATTTTTTTATTAAAAAATATGGGGTTAATAAATCTTATCAAGAGGAAATTTACAAATTATTTTTTCAAGCCGAATTTGAATCTTCAAAAAAATATCCTTGGTTAGAGAAACCTTTAATTAAAAAGACATTAGTCTCAAGTTTATTTGCCCTATGTTTTATTATCGGAATTTTTCACTTTATTGAGGATGATATTACTGAGCAGAGGCCCAGACGTAGAGGTGGGCTTATAGTATTGGGCTATAATTACAGAGTGGGGGTGATGATATGGGAAATTATCATAACTGTATTTAGTATATTTCCTATTTTTTATTTTGGTCTTTTATTTCTATATATCATTAATTATTTTTTCCGCGGATTAGGTACGGGTAAGGTGACTATTCCTATAAAAGTACCAAGCAAAAAACAAAAGCGAAGTAGAAAGGACTGATTTTTTCTATCAATAAATGTGACAGAATCTAACTTTTTACAACCTGTAAATGCGGCTATCCTAATTGGACTTGAACACCTCCTTTTGAAGTGTTCCTCTTTAAGTTCGATTTTTAGGTATTTAAAAAATGAATAAAATGCACGTAACTTTAGCGGTGATTATTGGTTTGGTTGTGGGTGGAGTAATCGGTGCTCTAGGCTACTCTAAAACTGCTGCACGTTATGACGCAATGACCACAGCATGTGTCATGGTAAACCAAGCAGTTGAACATGGCATCTTGCAACCAGAGCAAGTGAAAGAACTTGGTGAGCTAACAGGCCTAAGCCTTAAAAAAGATTACGAGTCAGTTGCCTCTAAATTTAAATTCTCTGAAAAGCAATTAGGTAACGCCTCTGAAGGATCTCATTGTAGCCAGTTTATTGTTGGGGTAAATGCCGCGCAATAACAATTAAGAAGCCCACAGAGCATGGGCTTTTCTATAATATTTAGTTAGGGTAGCTGCAATATTAACTGAACATATTATCTACAGACTGCTATAATAATGATCACCACAAAATTTAAACTAAGCTTGCCCCCAAAGGCAGGCTTTTTGTATGTGCAAACAGATCTGCTAGGAAATATGAAACGTTATCTTAAACAAGTTCCAACAACCACTTCTCATTGGACGACAGAGCAAGACTGCTTTTTGATAGAAAATAATTCTCTCTCAATTTATGAACTTACAGTCCATCTCCCTTTTTCCGAAGATGAAATAAGAGTACGTAGAGCTGTGCTTGGTTTAGTCCGACGTGATAAGCAGATGAAAACATATTAATTTTACCAAATGGTAAAAAACAATATGAAAGTAAATATTTCAAAGTATCTCTGTTCAAGCGTTTATTTTGTGGATGAGTTATCAAAACCATAATTTTTTTAGGTGTTTTTTTGGTGCACATTACATAAAGCTATAACTACTTACAAACTAATCCCATAAGGTTACTTTTACTTACATATCTTTAAGCATAATCAAAGTCATAAAACATTCACAGATCAGCACTTTATAACAATAGTACGGAGAGAGGTTAATGCCAAAGTATCTAGCTGTAGCCGAAAAGGTTTATAAAAATATAAAAAAAGATAGCTTATTCACTGATGACATTACTCAGAACCTTAACTGTTTAATTAGTCAGATTCGAAAAGCTATTAAAGGAACAGAGTTTAAGCTCAAATTCAACTATATAGACTTTGAAGAAAACTTAACCAAGCCGTTAAGTGAGTGCAAGGTTCAAATTGATCTGAGTGTTATGCCAAAGTTCGCAAATGAAGGGGAATATCTTCTTTGGTTAGCTGGTTTTATTGAGCGAATCACAGAAGGTGGAAAACCTAAATTACCGCCAATTTCACACTTTTTACCACCAGGTTTTAAGATGTCGAAAGATGCGTTTCCTATGACTGTTACTCCTCCAAAAGAAGAGCATGCAGACATGATTATCAATTATTTTAAATCTGAGGATTTTATTAAAACCAATAAAACTCCTTCATAAAGAATATAGAAGTGAATGTCCACCTTACTTCTATATACTGCTGGTTTTAACTCAGCGACCGCCTTCTGGGGCGGTTTTTTTTGCCTGTAAATAGCTATAACACAATTTATTACTTTCCCTAAAGCTATCTTTAAGTAAATGTTAAATGTATACAAATGTGCATATACTGACTAATTGTTTTTAAATTTCAAAATCTTAGTTATATTTTTTGGTAAAGAAAAATATACATTTTTCACATAAGCTATGTGCCACGTAACGCAATGAAACATTTAGCTGTTCATAATCTTTAAAAAAAGAGAGCATGAAAGATATGAATGAAAACGCAGAGCTTATAAAATATATAGACGTTGCTGAGAACGTCTATGAACGTGTCTATGAGAATAATCAAGTTTCAAATAATTTGATTGTTAATCTCAACCGTATTATGGCGGAAATCAAAAAACAGGCTGAAGAAAAAGATCTGAAGTTAAAATATAATTCTATCGACTTTGAATATTGTCTGAGTTTGCCTGTAGCCGATAGAGATATAAAAATTGACCTCAGTTTAATTCCTCATTTTGAATACCGTGACGAATGCATTTTATGGCTAACCAATTTTATTGGGAAAATTAGTGTGCCTAAAAAGATGACGAGGCAGAAATTAAGTTTTCACTAAAAAATTAGAGTTTATAGAGATATATGAGTCATCACTAAAAGACTAACAGCTTTTACGCTTAAACAGTTATGCTTTATTGCAGTTCGACATTTCATAATTAGAAAATGATATAGAGCACTTTAAAATGAAAAAGTTTGCAATAACCTTTGCTGTTTTGGGTCAGTTATCAACCTATGGTTTAGCTAATGATTCTACCGGTTACGTCGGTACAGGTGGGATTCAATATCTCAAAAATTCGCAGATTGCCATGCACAGTGAAGATCTATTTATTAGTAAAAAACTGGTTAAGGTTGACTACGCCTATAAAAATTTAAGCAATAAGGACGTAACAGAAACGATCTTATTTCCGCTACCGCGTATTGATAATTTCTTTGAGTCTGATTTTGCCCATACCGAACACCTTTTAAAAAGTTTTAAGATTGTGGTAGATGGTAAAAATATAAAACCAGAGATGCATGTGCGAACGTTTATTCAAAAAGATGAAAAATCACCTCTGATTGATACCACAGAAGAATTTAAGCAGTGTGGGTTTAGTGAAAAAGATATGTTAAACCCGTGGTTACGTAATAACTATGATTATGAATATTATGTAGATAAGCTAAAACGATGTAATAAGCCACAGATACAGAAAATTTTAGCCAATTTTAAAAAAGATGATGTAATTCCTTGGTCATCTCAAGTGATCTATAGCTGGAAACAAACCTTTAAAGCCAATAGTTTGACTAAAATTCACCATGAATATAAACCTTTGGTGGGCGGTTCTGTTGCTCTCTATCCAGATGAATATAACCAGCAATTTTGTATGGATAAACAATTTAAGCAAGGCTTAAAAAAAGCCAGTGCAGAAAATTCGCCGTTTAGTGCTTTGGGCTATATTTTGACGACGGGTGCAAATTGGGCAAAGCCGATTGAAAACTTTAAGCTCACCATTGAGCGAGATAAAGATGAACTGGTGTCATTTTGTTGGGATGGATCAGTTAAAAAGATTAGCCCAACTCAATTTCAAATGATCAAAACCAAGTTTGTGCCTAAAAAAGATTTGGATATTATTTTTGTGAGAGTGAAATAGGCCAAACTCAAATAAAAATGCATAAATGGGTAGCCTAAACACGCTAACAACTCCCATACTATAAAAGTAGGGAAGTTTTTTTAAGACAGGATGACACGTGAATTTAAAGAATCTGGAAGCATTTTATTGGGTTGTGACTTTAAATAGCTTCAATAAAGCGGCGACTAAATTGCAAACCACTCAGCCTGCGGTCTCTCAAAAAATCACAGCTCTTGAAAATGAATTAGGTTTTAAAGTTTTAGATCGAAACTATCGACAGTTTAAGCCGACTCATAAAGGCTTAACTTTATTTAAGTACGCCGAAAAATTTATGCGCCTAGAAACAGATCTGGTCGCAGAACTGACCGAAAATCAGCACCTGACTGGCACCATTCGTTTAGGCGTTTCCGAAACCATTGTTTATACGTGGCTAGTCGAATATATCGAAAAGGTTCAACAAGAGTTCCCAAAAATTTCAGTCGAGATTGTGGTGGACCTTACGCCTAACTTACAAGAAGGTGTTCGGACAGGTGACTTAGACATGGCCTTTTTGCTTGGGCCAACTTTAGCTTTTGAATGTATTGAACAGACTTTGTGTGACTTTGAACTAAGCTTCTTGGCATCACCGTCATTTAAAGGCGGAGTTGCTCAAATGTCTTTTAAAACGCTCATGTCACATACCATTTTAACTTACCCAAAAATTACCTATCCCTATAAAGAATTAAAAGCCCGAATGAAAGAACAGGGAATTGATGAACCACTTTCAATTACCAGTTATTCATTGGCAACTCTTTTGCGTTTAGCCGAGCAGGGCTTAGGTATTGCTGTGGTGCCCACCTTAACGGCGTTAAAAGAAATTACCGATGGGCGACTAGAAATATTAAATACGCCTATTCAGTTAAAAACCTTCCATTTCACCTCGATCTACATTCAAGGAAATGATGTGGCTTTGAAAGAAAAATTGACTGATGTGGCGGTTAAGGTCTCGGAAAGTGCTATGAAAAGCCTCAATGAGCAAATAAAAAAATAAGAGTTGTTATTCTTTTTCATTAAATATTTTTTCTTATTTTAAATAGGCTGCTTGTATGCAAAGTCATAAAAGCAGCTTATGTAGTTCAATAAGTAAAACTTATCCTGATTTTTTACTAAAGACTAAATTGTTTAAAATCAATTACTTGTATTTTTAAATTAAGGTAAAAAGTCTTATTGTTCGTAGGGATTAGCTATGTTTTTATTTTAGTTACAAGATTTGATCACCGATTGTGTTGATTGGGGAACAGGGAATCTTTGTCATTTTAAAGGATTAAAGAATATCGTTTAGGACAAAAATGGTGTTCTTAATTCAACTTGAAAATAGCGTTGTTAAGCTCAAATGGATGAGGAACGCA
>Ga0308156_1001907_pt1 | contig 21058 bp, 17 predicted proteins | sample PhyAR2_FD_201041 | JGI IMG/M metagenome (GOLD analysis project Ga0308156, IMG submission 201041) | Phyllosphere microbial communities from UC Gill Tract Community Farm, Albany, California, United States - DLSL A.R2 | ecosystem: Host-associated > Plants > Phyllosphere > Unclassified | place: USA... | reverse complement strand
CGTTATACTTTAGGTTGTAATACGGAATTCCCTGCTTTAGCTGGAAGTTCATCTCAAACTTCCCGTCCGGTGATTGTAAAGATTGGGCATTAATACCAACAAACATTGTCGAGAACAATAATGCTCCCACTGTAATTTTCTTCATAATGATTATTTATAAACGTCTAAAAATAAAGAAAGTGCTGCTTTTCAGCAACACTTTGCTATGTTATTTTTTTATCATTTACAATTTAGTAATTGTTAATTTATAGTATGCTGAATTATGTAAATCCAGTTCTATCTTATAATTTCCAGCCTGAGAAACTTTATAGCTTGGATCTCCATTTACAGTTCCTTCAGTATTAAGGAATGTTTTTATTGCAGTTCCTGATGTAATCGTCTCATCTGCAGATTCTGGTTGAAACTTAATTGCCCAATCGTCATTTGCTCTGAATTTAAATACTCCTGAATTAGTCAAAGCGATAGAATTGATTACATATGTTTTGGTAGCAGGATTGTAAACAAAATTTGTATCTGAACCCCAACCTGTAGGCGTTGCATCTCCGATAACTCCAAAGTTGGCCATTGTAGCAGAGTATGTATTTCCAGTCCAGTCAACTTTTACATAATATGTACCTGCTAGAGCTGCCTTAACATTTTGCTCTCCAGTTTCTACCAATTTTCCGGTAAATGTACCGTCATCCCCTTTATCTCCTGCCCAATCCTGATTAATGGTAAATTTGTATTCACTATTAGGACTAGTTACATAAATAAATCCTCTGTACTTGTTATTCTTTTCAGGAGAGAATAAATTTGGAGCATTAGCAGGATTCCAGTCTGCATATCCCGCTGCACCGGCATAGCCACCAGGTACATTTATTTTAGGATATACTAAATCCGGATTTGGCGTATACGCTGTCATGTTTACAGTAAGTACATTTGAGTAATAAAATGTCGTGCTGTTTAAAGCAGATCTCATTCTGACTTCGATAGGTTTAGCAACGTTTGCTGCCACACCCATTTGTGCCAAGATATTATTTAGCTGAAGATGCGTTACAGAAATAGTATTATTATCTACAGGTAAATCCTGCAATACACTTTGAGAAAAATTTGTACCCGCAACGCCAAATTGCAATGAGTTTGCCATTTTAACATTAGGACTAAAAGTTGGATTTACCCATGTAAAGGTCAGGGCAGCCTGATCTGCGATAGTTTCATTTAAAACAACGGACGTTTTATCTGCAGATAATTTTCCCTGCGATGTATTATTTAGTTCTATTTTATCATCTTCTTTAGCACATGAGGTAAGATAAAGCCCTACCAGTACTACTAAAAAAACATTAAATATTTTTTTCATTTTAGTTTCTTTTTAAAATTAATAACCAGGGTTTTGTGTTAAATTAGGATTTGATTGTAGTGCTGAACTTGGAATCGGGAACAACTTGTAGTTATCGGAAATTGAGGTTCCGTTTTTCACACCACCTTTCCACGGCCATAGGTAACTGGCACCAGTGAATTTCCCGAATCTTATCAGGTCTTGTCTTCTCATTCCTTCGAAGTTTAGCTCTCTTGCTCTTTCGTCAAGAAGAGTATTGAGTGTGATAGAAGTTAATGCTGTAGCACTTGATCTTGCTCTAACCTGGTTGACATAAGTTAATCCCTGAGAAACAGAAGTTCCTGTGGCTCCTCTTAATGCACATTCGGCATACATTAAATAAACATCAGCTAATCTGAATAATGGGAAATCTGTTGATGAGAATTTAGTTGCACCACCATTTCCGTTAGAATCCTTATTCCAGAATTTATCTGAAGGTAATCCATCAGTCCATGCTTTATAGTCATTCATTTCCCAGTTGTGTCCCTGAGTCCAGAACAATTTTGCTCTTTTGTCAGTACTTGCCTGAAGATCTGCAATAGTATTTCCGAATAGACCGTACCAAGCTTTTGTAGCTCTGTGACCTGCCCATCCTTCTAAAGCTCCGAAATTTGCAGGAACCATAGTATCTGTACTAAGGCTACCATTTACAAGATAGGTAGTATTTCCAAAACTCTGGCTGGAAACTGCATCTGCAAGAAGCGGGAAAATTATTTCTTTAGACGTATTGTTATCAGATGAAAAGTTTTTCCTGATATTAGACTCTAACTGATATCCTCCTTCATTGATTATTTTATTGATATAGGTAGCTGCATCATTATATCTGGCTGTTCCTGTATACACTTCTGCATTAAGATACAATTTAGCCAAAAGCATTCTCGCACAGGATTTGTTTGCTCTACCGTAAGAGTTTGTTGCAGGTAAAGTAGACTCAATTGCCAAAAGCTCACTTTCAACATAATTGAAAAGATCTTTTCTCGAAGTTTCCGGTAAAAGTGCACTGGTATTAAAGTTATCATCTTTTACTAATACTCCCTTTCCAAAAAAATCGATTAAATAGTAATAAGATAATGCTCTTAAAAATCTCAATTCGTCAACAACCTGATCTTTATTTGCATAATTAACCTGGCCGCTCTTCATGATTAGGATTAGATTGGTGGCTTGAGGGATTGTGTAATATATCCTGTCATAAACATATTTGAAGAATTTATTATTTGAAGTCCAATTTGAAGTTGTGGTAAGCTGATCCAGTCCGTTATCTCCCCATCTGTTCTTCATATCATCTGCGGTAAAATCCTGAAGATTTACCAAACCTCTTACAAACGGAGATTCTCCAGGGTCTGCACCTGAGATATCGGATTTATCTGGTCCTTCCACACTTGAAAGGGCAAAACTTGCATATAGTCTTGAGAGCAATCCTTCTACTGCATTAGGATCAGATGCCAGAAGATTCTCAAGGGTTAATTCCACTTTAGGCTCAGTATCCAAATCGTTTATACAAGCTGTATTTACAGCCAGAAACGTGAGAAGGGTAAGTACTTTATATTTAATATTTTTCATTTTAGTATTTTTTAGAAATTAAAGTTAAATCCAATTGTATATGTTCTTGGTCTTGGATAAAAATTATTGTCAATACCATTAAAGTTTTCAGGATCTTGACCTGAATAATTGGTCCATGTGTAAACATTGTTTACTGATGCATATACTCTTACATTCGTACTTTTAAAAACATTTTTAAATAAATAACCAACTGTTACGTTGTCCAATTTTAAAAACGAAGCATCTTCCAGAAAATAATCCGAGAAATATAAATTATCAGAAAGTGTAAAAGGAGAATCTGCAGTAGATACCAGAACATTATTTAAGTTTTGTGAATTTTGAGGAACGGTATAGCTTTTAAATCCTTGGGCAAGCTTTCTGGTATTGTAAATCAATCCTCCAATCTGCCCTCTGAAAGCAGCATTAAGATCCCAATTTTTATACGTTAGGGAAGTACTGAAACCATATGTCCATCTTGGTCTTATCGCCTTATAATATCTGTCATTCTCATTGATAATTCCGTCGTTGTTTTTATCAACATATACATTATCAAGAGGATTTCCATTAGAATCATACACCTGCTGCAGTACCCATGCAGAATATGGCTGATAGCCCACCGCATTATTAGCGATTTTAATCCCTGTTCCGATAGGCAACGTACTGGAGTTATCCGGGAAATAACTTACATCTCCAAGATTTGATATTTTAGAATCATTATATCCAAAGTTACCTGATACCGACCAGTTTACATTTTCATTTTTCACAGGAACCACCGTTAAATTTAATTCAACTCCTTTGTTCTCTAAAGAACCTACATTCGTAGTAAATTCGTTTGTCAAACCTTGTCCTGAAGGTAAAGGTACTTTTGCAAGAAGATTGGTTGTTTTTCTAGTATAAACATCGATACTTCCTGATAATCTCTCCTGTTTGAAGAAAGAGAAATCAATCCCCCCATTCCATGTATCCGTTGTTTCCCATGTAAGTCCTGGGTTAAATGCAAGTGCGCTATAGGTTCCCACTCCTGGAAAATACTGAGAATTTGAACCTCCTATTGAAAAGTACGGACTTGAAGGATAAAATCCTGCAACACCAACAATATCCGCGTTACCTGTTCTCCCCCATCCCAATCTTAACTTAAGATCATTTACATTTGACGAACCGTTAAAGAAATCTTTATTGACTTTCCATGCAAAACCTACTCCCGGGAAATAACCCCATCTTTCACCTTTCTGAAATAATGACGAAGCATCTGCTCTGAAGTTTAATGTAAATAAATATTTATCATAAAAGTCAATATTAGCTCTTCCAATGAATGACTGTAGATTCAATACATTATAATATCTATTATTAGGATTCAAAGCAGTACCTGGATTCGGAACTCTTAAACCTGTTGCATCATCATATCTGTAATTATCTTTATATCCGTCATTTTTAAAGTTCTGATAAGAGTATCCTCCCTGAACAAGGAAATGTGATAGAAATCCGGAATATTTTTTTTCGTACACTAAATAGGCGTCCATTGTCTGGTTTACTATATTTTGGTGTTCTGCGTAATCTACTCCCGGACTGAATACATAGTCGTTTGGCGCAATAGAGTTCTGAGGATTCCTGTATGTTGCAATTGCATTGTCGCTGTAAACGGTTTTAAGATTGGATCTTGATGCTTCCAATCCTAAATTCACGATAGCTCTTAAATCGGGCAAGAAATGGAATTTATAATTAATTTCTGCATTTCCTAAAAATTTGGTAATTCTTTGCGGAGATTCTCTTTGCAAAAGAATGGCTAAAGGATTACTTTGTCCCTGAATAAGATATTGATTTCCACTCAAAACAGTATTTTGGTAATATCCTCCGAATCTATTATAAGCTCCTCCTGACAAACTTGTTTGAGAAAGATAAATTGGAAGCGTAGGGTTCATATTAACAGCTCCTCCTATTGCTCCTCCGTCGTCAATAGCATTAAGTTTTGAAAATAATCCTTTTAAGCTAAAATCAATTTTCAAATGATTATCAAAAAAGGAAGGAGTAATATTTAAGCCTGCAGAAAATCTTTCATAATCACTTGTTTTTATAACACCTTCTGTTCTGTTATAACCTACCGATAATCTGGTAGGAACTTTATTAAATAAACTTCCGGAAATACTAAGGTTGTTGTCTGAGGAAACAGAATTTCTATAGATTGCTTTTTGCCAGTCCGTATCATATATAGTCCCCTCTTGGGTAGGATTAGAAGAACTTCCACCAACACCCAGTAAATAGTTATAATCCGGATAATTCTGATTAATAAAACTCTTAAACTGATCGGCATTCATTACGTCAACATATCTTGTGACAGTACCTACCGAAACATTCGTATTCAGACTTACTCTTAGCTTTCCACCTCCTCTTTTGGTCTTAATGATAATAACACCATTAGATCCTCTATTTCCATAGATTGCCGTTGCAGAAGCATCCTTTAATATTGAAAAGGATTCAATATCATTCGGATTGATCAAATTCAATGGATTGGCAACTCCGGCTGGATTATTGGTATCCAAGGGAACACCATCAATTACAATCAAAGGATTATTGTTAGCACTGAAAGAGGATCCTCCCCTGATTCTGATGTTTGGTGCAGCATCTGGGGAACCACCTGAGTTTGTTATTCTCACACCCGGAGCCTTACCTGTTATCAATTGATCAGCAGAAACAATTGCTCCCTTGTTGAAGTCTTTTTCAGAAACTGCTGTAATTGATCCCGTAAGATCCGTTTTCTTTTGCTTTCCATAACCAATGAGTACTACTTCTTCAATCTTTTTCTCTTTAGTTGCAGTGTCACTGGTTTGTGCATGAATCATTGCACTTGCCAATAGAAATGCAGGTGCAATTTTTAATACCGTTGTAAAATTTCTCACAATATTATTTTTTATATAGTTACTTTTTTCATCATACAGGCCCTGAGCCTGCTGCAATTTAAAAAAAAAACATAATTATCTTAAATTTTTAAAAAAATTTGTTAAAATTATGTAAATTAAACGATGAATTAATATTAATCTATTAGTTATCAATACATTAATACAAAATATGCATCGCATAACACAACATTAAAATTAACAAAAAGTTAAACATATGTTTAACTAAATGTAATATCCGATCGTCTTAATAGACTAAAAAATACTTTAAAGTGGTAGCCCATACAATTCCGGAGATATTCATTATCTTTGCAGACTAAAACTTACTATAAATGTCGAACAGAAAGATGATTACGGCAGCTTTGCCTTATGCCAACGGGCCGGTTCATATAGGACATTTGGCAGGTGTATATATTCCTGCGGATGTTTATGCAAGATTTCAGAGAAGATTGGGAAAAGATGTTGCGTTTATCTGTGGATCAGATGAACACGGAATCCCTATTACCATAAGAGCAAAAAAAGAAGGAGTCACTCCTCAGGATATTGTTGATAAATACCATGAAATCATTAAAAAGTCTTTTGCGGATTTAGGAATTTCATTTGACGAATATTCAAGGACTACCTCTAAAAATCATTATGAAACCAGTCAGGACTTTTTTAAGGTTCTTTATGAAAAAGGAAAGTTCACGGAAGAAATGTCTGAACAGTATTTTGATGAGCAGGCCGGGGAATTCCTTGCAGATCGTTATATTGTAGGAACATGCCCGAATTGCGGTAACGAAAATGCTTACGGTGATCAGTGCGAACGTTGTGGTTCTACGCTCTCTCCTTCAGAATTGATCAATCCGAAATCAATGCTGAGCGGAAATGTTCCTATCCTGAAAGAAACAAAAAACTGGTATTTACCATTAAATGAATATGAAACTTTCCTGAATGAGTGGATCATTGAAGGTCATAAAGACGACTGGAAACCCAATGTTTACGGACAGGTAAAATCATGGCTGAATGACGGTCTGAAACCGCGCGCTATGACCCGTGACCTCAACTGGGGTGTTCCGGTTCCACTGCCGGGTGCAGAAGGAAAAGTATTATACGTATGGTTTGATGCACCGATCGGGTATATTTCTTTCACCAAAGAATGGGCGGAGAAAAACGGTAAAAACTGGAAAGACTACTGGCAGAGCGAAGCGTCTGATCTTGTTCATTTTATCGGAAAGGATAACATTGTATTCCACTGTATTATTTTCCCAAGCATGATGAAGGTGCACGGTGATTTTATTATGCCTAAAAATGTTCCTGCCTTTGAATTCCTTAACCTTGAAAACGATAAAATTTCAACCTCAAGAAACTGGGCCGTCTGGGCACACGAATATGTTGAGGATTTTCCTGGACAACAGGATGTTTTGAGATATGCCCTTCTCTCATCAGCTCCGGAAACAAAGGATAATAATTTTACGTGGAAAGATTTCCAGACCAAAAATAATTCTGAGCTGGTAGGAATCTTCGGGAACTTTATTAACAGAGTTGCCGTTCTGATTCATAAATATTACAACGGAGTTGTTCCTCAAGGAGATGTAAATGCTCCTGAATTAGCAGAAATCAACAAATCTGCCAAAGAAATTTCGGGTTTCCTTGAAAATTATGAATTCAGAAATTCGTTGACAGCTTTGATGAATTTAGCACGTTTTGGTAACCAGTACCTCCAGGCTGAAGAGCCTTGGAAAACGATTAAGAACAATCCCGAAAAAGCGGCTCAGTCACTATTCGTCGGTGCTCAGATTGCAGTTGCTTTGGCGCAGCTGTGTGAACCGTTTATGCCTTTCAGTTCTGATAAGTTACTGAATATGTTTAATGTTGAAAAGCAAAGCTGGAAGGATATTGAAACAAAATCTGTTTTAATTGAAACCGGACATAAGATCAACGAGGCATCCCTACTTTTCTCAAAAATTGAAGATGATGTAATCGAAGCCCAGATCCAGAAATTAGAACAGACCAAACAGAATAATAAAAAAACCAATCCAAACGCCAACCCTATGAAAGAAGAGATCACTTTCGATGATTTTACAAAAATCGACCTGAGAACAGCCACGATCCTTGAAGCTGAAAAGGTAGAAAAAGCAGATAAATTATTAAAACTAACTGTTGATACAGGGGTTGACGTAAGAATCGTCGTTTCAGGGATTGCGGAAAGCTTTACGCCGGAAGAAGTAATCGGGAAGCAGGTAATGATTTTATTAAACCTTGCCCCGAGAAAAATCAGAGGTATTGAGTCGCAGGGAATGTTGTTATTAACGACTAAACCGGACGGAAAACTCTCTTTTGTAACTCCGGACGACAGCAATGTAGAAAACGGAATTGAGATTGGATAGATAAGCCAAACCTTCAAGGTTTTAAAAACCTTGAAGGTTTTTTATTTCGTCAGCCTCGCCAGATAAGAATCTTCATCCTTAAACAGTTTTTCAATCTTAAAACCATTATTTTCCGCTGCATTTTTTAATGTATTAAAATCAAGATACAGCCATTTGATCGGGTCTTCAGATTCTCCTTTGTAATGAACAATATAATCCAGCTCGCCATAATACCCTTCTGCAGGAATATATACTCCTCCGTCTTCATCACGATCGAACATATATAAAATATCGGTACTGTCGATCAGGATCTGTCCGTTTTCATTCAGAAGTGAGTGCAGCTTTTTCAGATAGAGATCAATCACCTGAAGGCTTTGGAAAATTCCGGTTCCGTTCATTAATAAAAGGATCGTATCAAAAGTTTCACCGGAGAATTGTAACATGTTTTCAGCTACTGCTTTTTTTATTCCCCTCAGCCGGCAAACTTCTATGGATTTAGGAGAAATATCCAGAGCTGTTACATCAAGGTTTCTTTCATTCTGAAGATACAATGAATGTGAACCTGCGCCGGCTCCAATATCAAGGACTTTTCCCCGCGACAGTTTCAAGGCTTTCTGCTCGATTTCATTCATTTCTTCAAAATCACGGAAGAGATATGTAACAGGAAGCTCATCCAGTTCGGAGATTGAAGTTTCGGTTTGCAGATCTTTCGGATTTTCCTGTTGATAATAATCCCAAATGGCTTTCCCCATTAAATCTTTCATAGTGGTAATTATGAGTGTAAAGATAGAGGTTTTTGTTTTATTTTCGGAATGCTATCGAAATAAGATCAGGCATTTATTATATTAAGATTTTGCCGCATTTCTGATGAAAATATTATTAATAAGACCTTATTATGACAAACAAATGCAGTAATCTGCTGAGTGATTAGAAAAATTTATTATTTTAGTGTTCCAAATTACAGCTATGAGAAAAATTGATTTGCTTTTTGCGGAATACAGTGAAAGCCACAGGAATTCTACCAACAAACTCATTCACTGGATATGTGTGCCATTGATTTTCTGGAGCATCTTAGGATTTATTTCCCTTATTCCTTCAAAATCGATAGGGTTTATCTACATTGGTGAAATAAGCTATGTGAGCTTTGCAGCAATCACTTTAGTTACTATTTTTTACATGAGGCTTTCATTTATTATAAGCATTATCATGTTTATTCTCATGTTGATTATGGAAAGCTTTGCCTACGGAATCAATATTAGGTTTAAAGAAAACGCATGGATAGTTTATTTGTCAGTGTTTGTGGTTACCTGGATTTTCCAGTTTTTAGGTCATAAAATTGAGGGTAAAAAGCCATCTTTCCTGAAAGATTTACAGTTTCTCTTAGTTGGTCCGATATGGCTGCTGAGTTTTATTCTTAAAAAATTGGGGATCAGATATTAGGTTTCTGGTAATAAAGACAGAACTGGATGATGGAAGTAATTTTAGAATACATAACTTCCCTCTTCGGCATCACGCTTCAAGCCTTATTTAATCTTCCAAAGCATATACCGCAAAGCTGGCCAGCCAGTGATCACCGCCATAATTTCCCTGAAAAAGCAGCGGAAGCCCGTTATTCAGGAATATAGCTGCCGTTTTATGAAATTCTTTTTTTAATAGATGACGATCCGGGAGAGATTTTGCAATTCCTTTCATACACCAGGCTTTTGTAAAGGATAATCCCACAAGATGCACTGTCTGATAATCGGACAGATCACTCACAACAGGAATTTTTTCTATATTTTCAATACTGCGTTTTTCGTAAAACTTATCAAACCATTGTACAAACTCTTTCTGGGGTAAAACCCTCCGCATTAAATCTGCTATTTCGAGGCTTGGAGAAAAGAAATCCGATCCGTCAGGTTCCAGATAGGCAGGTGTTTTTTCGTCTTTTAGATAAAAATATTTTGCCTTTTCGACCAACTGATTTTCAAACTCCTTATCACCGGTTGATCTTGCCCAATCCAGCGCAAAAGCCATGGCAAAAGCACTGTTGGGATGAACACCGGTTCTGTTCGGATAAGTCTGTTTTGGAAGGTAAGCTTTCCAGGCTGCCAGAATTTTATCCGTTAAAGGTTTAAGATTCTGATGCCATATTTTAGCTTTAGGATGATTCCATGTCATAAGTTCCTCATCAAGCTTCAACAGCCATGCCCAGCCGTAGGTTCTTTCAAAAGTTGTGGTAAGCTGATATTTTGTAAAATAATCGGCTTCCAGCTGCAAATTTTCTTTGCTGAATGATTGATCCAGTGTCTTTTCAATTTCTTTTGCTATGGAAAGACCCGGCTTTGTTTTTAATAAACGAACCAGCATCCAGTGTCCGTGAACCGAACTGTGCCAGTCGAAACAGCCATAAAAGCTGGGATGCAAAGCCTTCGGGCTTAAAGGAACTTCATTTTCATTGTTGATGATATGTGCTGTTTTATTCGGATATTCCTGAGTGATGCAGTGCAACGGTTTTTCTGATAATTTTACCGCCATCTCATCGGTAAGTTTCGGAACTTCCTGAGCAAACATCAAAAACGGAGAAAAGACAATAGCTAAAAGACTTTTTTTCATTGACTAAAAATATAAAATTATTTCAATGTATCTTTAATATAAACCAGAGAAAAACAGCATTGGAGTCTGATACAATTTTCAGTACACTTTTTGCTGTGCTCAATAAAACTTTTATTCATGAAAAAATTACTGATCCCTTTATTCTGCCTATTTCTTATCCATTGTAAAAAAAATGAAGTGCAGTCGCTCAATGCCAGTCTTGTTGATGTCATTCAGGAAGATAAAGTAGCTGCAGTGAGTGCACCAACTTCTTTATCTGAAAAAATGATGCCTCCCAATCAGGAAGTTGATCCTGCAAATCAGTCTTCACAGATTAACACAATTACCAAGAAGATTATTAAAAATGGTGAAATGAGAATTCAGGTGGGTGATATCAAAAAAGCCCAGGAACAGATTAATTCCGTTCTTAAAAAAAATAAAGCCTATGTTCAGAAAGAAGAGTTTCAGAATACGGATAACGATGAAAATTTAGATATTATCATAAGAGTTCCTCATCAGAACTTTGATGCTCTGATCAATTCTTTTTCTAACGGAATAGGTTCCGTTTTGTCTAAAAATATTTCGTCAAATGACGTAACGGAAGAATATACCGATGTTTCCATTAAACTCGGCAACAAGAAAATTTATCTTGAAAAATACCGTGAGATGCTTAAAACGGCAAAAACAACGAAAGACATGCTGGAGATCCAGGAAAACATCCGTGCTCTGGAAGATGAAATTGATGTTGCGGAAGGCAGGCTCCGTTTTATTGACGACCGCGTGAATTACAGCACTCTGAATGTAAATTTATACAAAGAAAAAATCAGAAGTTCCGCTACTTCAAAAATAGGTTTCGGAAGCCGGTTTGGTGATTCTGTAACGGAAGGCTGGAACAGTTTTGTAGCTTTTTTATTAGGAGTAGTTTCTCTTTGGCCTTTCTTTTTACTAATTCCTGTGGTTGTATTTCTCTGGAGAAAATGGAGAAACAGGAAGAAAAAATAAAGGATAAAGATATTTTCAATATATAAAATTGATCATTACACAGACTTCGACAGGCTCAGTCTGATACCATTACACAACAATAGTTTAGTATTAGAGATGTCATGCTGAGATCGTCGAACCATCTTTTTAACAGATTACGCAAATCAAAATTTGACAAAAAATCTGATTAATCTGGAAAATCAGCGCGAGATTATAAAATTTATTTCCCCAGTACAAATACCGCCGGAATTTTATGCAGTTCCGGTTTCTGTTTCTGCCACTCTTTTATGGTTTTGGTTTTGATAAACTCGTGCTCAGGATCGTTAATATTGGCAGCAATACATAATTTTGTATTTGGCGACAAAAACTTGCAGAGATCTTCAAAAAGTTGATTGTTCCTGTAAGGCGTTTCCATAAAAATCTGTGAATAACCAGTCTTCTGAACCATTGTCTCGAGATGCAGAATCTGTTTTTTCTTTTCTCCTTTATCAATCGGCAAATATCCGTTGAATGTAAATTCCTGACCATTAAATCCGCTGGAAATTAGAGCCAGAATGATTGACGAAGGGCCGGAAATAGGAATCACCCGGATATTCTTTTCGTGGCACCATTTTACCATGAGATTTCCAGGATCTGCAATACATGGAAGTCCTGCCTCTGAAAGCAGTCCAAAATCCTGACCTTTCAGCATCAGTTCCTGTGCTTCTTTGATATCCGCATTTTCCGTGTATTTATCTAAAAGAAAAAGTTTAAGATCCGATTGTTTTTTTTCAGGGGCAAAGAATTTCACCACTTTTCTTGCGGTTTTTTCATTTTCCACAAAAAAGTAGTCAATTTGCATGATGTAATCTTTTATCACTGGTGAAAAATGCGTGATAGAAGTATTTTCGGAAAGGTAAGCCGGAAGTAAGAAAAGCATTTATATTATTTTTTAAGTCTCTCTTGTAAAGAAGGTTGTACGTAATATTCTGTCATATCCATTGAAAAAGAAACGGATGTTATTTTCCATAGACCGTTGATCTTCATCAGTGTCCATATTTCTTTTCCCCAATTTAGCATCTTGCCATCGTACCAAAAGCTGTAGTCAAAATTAGCAGAAGCAATTGATCCGTCTTCTATAATTTTAACATTATCAAACCGCTCTTCAGATTTATTGTTTTTAAAACTTTTGATAAATGCTTTATAATTATCTGTAAAAAAACTTTTTTCATTGGGATGTTTTTCTAAAACTTTTCTGTAAGTCCGATCAGTATATACACCTGTCCAGAGAACAGGTTTCTGAAAAAGAGAAATAAATTTAGCTTCATCCCTCGTTTTAATGCAATTCATAAAATCAGTCATTACTTGTCTGATAGCCTTTTCATCTTTAGTCTGTCCGAAAATAAAATTACAGCTCAGCAAAAGTAAGATTAATATCTTTCTCATACTAAATTATTTGTTTTAAAATAGCTTCACAACCACGGTCCAGTAATTGGAAAACTTCTTCGAACTCCTTCATATCTCCCCAATACGGATCCGGAACTTCAGCATTCTGATGATCGCCGAGTACTTCCAGAAATAAGGAAACTTTTTTTCGTTGATCTTCATTCCGTGCTTTAGAAACAACATCTGCCAATACATCTACATCCATACAGTAGATTTTATTAAAATTTTCAAAGTCCGCTTGTGTAATGGGTCTGGATCTCTGTTGGGAAATATCAATTCCGTGGCGGATTGCGGTTTGTATGGCTCTTTTATCGGGATGTTTCCCTTCATGGAGTGAGATGGTTCCTGCAGAATCTATATAAAAATCTTTGGGAGCTTTAACTTTCATAATTCCTTCTGCTAAAGGACTTCGGCAAATATTTCCAAGACAGACCATCAGTATTTTCATGGTGATATTGATAATAAATTAAATTCAGACAAAACTAAATAAAAAATGAAGAATAAAATTATTCTCCATTTTTAATATTTACATTAAATTATTTCTTATTGCTTAATTCTTTCAGATAATTCCTTAACGTATTTTTTAACCTCTTTATCGATTTTAGAAACATCTTTGATTGTTTCGCAGGCATACATTACCGTAGAATGGTCTTTTCCTCCCATTTCCTCACCGATTTTAGTAAAAGTTGCGTTCGTAAGCTCTTTCGCGAAATACATTGCAAGCTGCCTGGGAAGTGCGATTTCTCTTTTTCTTGTTTTGGATAATAGCTGCTCTCTTTTGATTCCGAAATAATCGCAAACCACTTCCTGAATATATGGAATATTAATGATTTTCTTTTGATTGGCTGCAATCTTATTAATAGTATCCTTTAATAATTCAAGACTTAAATCTGATTTATAAATGGTAGAATACGCAATCACGGAATTGATTACCCCGATAAGTTCTCTTACGTTTGTTTTGGCTTCTGAAGCTAAGAAATCGAGCATATCTTCTGTAAGAACGATACCGTCTCTGCTTAATTTATCAACGATAATCTGTTTACGGGTGCTGTAATCCGGAGATTTTATTTCTGCGGAAAGTCCCCATTTGAACCGGGAAACAATTCTGTCCTGAATATCCATAATATCAGCCGGAGCTTTATCAGAAGTAAGGATAATCTGTTTTCCGTTCTGATGAAGATAATCGAAAATATGGAAGAAGCTGTCCTGTGTAGCCGATTTACCGGAAAGGAACTGGATGTCATCAATAATCAAAACATCCACCATCTGGTAAAAGTTGGCAAATTCTGTTTGTTTATGAGCTTTGGCAGCTGAAATAAACTGCTGGATGAATTTTTCAGAAGATAGGTATAAAACCACTTTATCCGGAAACTGGCTTTTCACTTCAAGCCCCACCGCCTGGCCAAGATGGGTTTTCCCTACACCGTAACCACCATATAAAAACAAAGGGTTGAAAGCCGTTGCACCCGGTCTTTTGGCAATCGATCTTGCTACGGTTGCCGCAAATTTATTGCTTTCTCCTTCTACATAATTATCAAAAGAGAAATCCGATTTTAAGTTGGAATCAATATTTACTTTTTTGATTCCCGGTACTACAAAAGGATTGACAATATTGGATGAAAATCCCTGGGGCATTGTTTCCTGAACCTTCGGTGTAGGAACAGTCTTTCCTTTCATATTCATGGTAACAGGCTTTTCTAAGCCGGAAGGCTTGTTTTCCATCACCGAATACCATAATTTTACACCTTTTCCTATATTTTTCTTCAGGGCAGCAGAAAGCAGGGACAGGTAATTGTCCTCAATATATTCCTTGTAAAAATCACTCGGGACCATCAATGTAAGATTGTTGTCAACCAAAGAAATTGGCTGTACTTTATCAAACAGTAAATCGAAAGATTTTTCAAGTTTTTTAAGATCAGAATTATCTTCAGCAGCGTTTAGATTATCACGCATGAACTGAAGGCACTTCTGCCATGTCAAAATTAAATTTTCATCCATAATTTATGCCCCGATTAGTTCTTAGTTAGTATTGTTTTATAGAAGGAAGACAAAGGTCTCATTTTTTTATTTCAAAAAAAAATATTGTGCTTATTGATTATTTAAAAATATATTTGTATGTATATTTAAGCAATAATAATGATACATACAAAACACTCATTACGAGTACGTTACGGAGAAACAGACCCTATGAAATACGTTTACTACGGCAATTATGCAGAGTACCTCGAAATTGGCCGGGTAGAACTTTTCCGCAGTATCGGAATGTCTTATAATGAGATTGAGAATCAAGGAATTTGGCTGCCTGTTTCGGAGTATAAAATTAAGTATTTGCGACCTGCTTTTTATGACGAAAAACTGGAGATCCATACGTATGTTAAAAAAATTCCCGGCGTAAGAATTGAATTCGAATATGAAATTTTCAATGAAGAAAATATTAAAATCACGGAAGCCGCTACCACACTTTTTTTTCTGGATGCAAAAACCAACAAAGTAGTAAAATGTCCGGACTACCTTATGGAACTGATTAAACAAAACTGGAAAGAACAAAAATAAAATAATGAAGATTGCATTTTTGGGCCCGGAGGCCAGCTTTACACAGCTTGCAGCGATTCAGCTTTTTCCCGGTGAAGAGCTGGTTCCCCAACCGAATATCCTAGACTGCTTTGAAGCGGTAGAAAATGGCGAAGCGAAAAGAGCCGTTGTCCCTCTCGAAAACTCCATTGAAGGTACGGTTTCCATGACACTGGATTACTTATACAAAACACCCGGAATACAAATACTGGCTGAAGCAGTAATGCCGATTGCCCATCATCTGATGGTGCATCCTGACTCAGATTCCGGATCTGTTGAGAAGATTTATTCCCATCCGCAGGCTTTAGCGCAGAGTTTCCACTTTTTGGACACGCATTTTAAGGAAGTTCAGAAACAGGACTTCTCTTCAACTGCTGCCGCTGCAAGATATGTTTCAGAAAATGCAGACAGGAATTTAGCAGCCGTTGCCAATCAGTTTGCAGCTAATCTGTACGGACTGAAGATTATTCATCACAATATCCATGACTTTGAGCAGAATCATACGAGGTTTATTATTATTTCCAAAGATCCGGGAAGCTATGACAACGAAAGCCTGAAAGTTTTAGCTGAAAAATCAGGATTGCTGGTAACCCTTCCGGAAGATCATGCAGGAGGCCTTCATCAGGTATTATCCGTATTTGCGTGGCGAAAAATGAACCTCAGCAAAATCGAGTCAAGAACATTAAAAACAGGATTGGGAAATTATTTCTTTTTCATTAACGTAGTAGGAAAATGGGAGTCTGCACTGCATCACCATGCATTGGAAGAACTGAAAGCCCTGGAAGCGGAAACTTATTTCCTGGGAAATTACAAAGAGTTTAGCTTAGAAAGTTAAAAATTCAGTGATACCTAAAAAGAATTTATCACCGCAGATCATCATTTACTTATAAACATTTGATTATATTTGATAACATCAAATCCGGAACAGAATGTCTATCCTGATCATTATTCTATTTATCATAATTATTATTCTTTTCAGCAGTCTGAACAAGAGAATCAGGAATCTAGAAGACGAAATTGCCCAAATCAGGGCAGAACAAATTGAAAACCACAAAGAGGAAATAGAATACCTTCCGGAAAAACAATTGCGGCCTTCAGAACAAAAGATTGCCGAAAGAGAGATAAATCCTTCCGAAATTACGGATACTGAAGAGGAATCTAAAATAAAGATCCGTTCTATTTTTGAATTTTTACAACAAAATGCATTGGCAATAGCAGGAATTTTCACACTGGTTCTGGGAATCGGATATTTTGTAAAATATGCTATTGACAACAACTGGATCGGTGAAGTTTCAAGGGCGGGAATAGGATTTGCAGCAGGAGCAGCGATTATCGTTATTGGACATTTTCTCAGGAAAAATTATACGGTTTTCGCGTCCATCATCACTGGAGGCGGAATTGCGGTATTGTATTTTACCGCCACCATTGCATTCCGGGAGTATCATTTGTTTTCTCAGAATATTGCGTTCTTTATTACATGTTTCATTACATTGATTTCCATATTGCTCTCCTATTATTATAAAAGTGAGATTCTCATAATTTTTTCCCTGTTTGGAGGATTTCTTGCTCCTCTGATGATCAGTAACGGGCAAGGTAATTATCCGTTTCTTTTTACTTACATTAGCGTCATCAACATCGGAATGCTGGCGATTGCCTTCCTGAAAAAGTGGAAAAGCATCGGCTGGATTGCATTTATTTTCACCAGTCTTTACCTTTTTTACTGGACGGCCGTAAAGACCGAAATCACAGCGGTATATTTTTATGTGATAAGCTATATTATTTTTTATGCATTTGCGCTGCAAAACTATTTCACGAACAAGAAGCTGTTGCCTACCGATATTCTCATGCTTGTTCTCGTGAATTTTACAGGACTTATCGGGACGGTATTTATCTTTAAACAATTACAATATGATCCCATTATTATTTTCCCGATAGCCTTTGCTTTAATTAATGGGATTTTACTGTACAGGGAACATATTGAAAAAAGATTCGGCACCGCTCATTCCGTATTTTCAGGGGTGGCAGTCAGTCTTATTACGGCAGCTTTCGCACTGCAGTTCAGCACTCATTTAATTACCACGGTCTGGGCTATTGAGGCTACGCTTCTTCTGTTTATCTGGAAGAAAACAGGTCTTCGCGTCTTCAGGATCTTTTTTTACATGCTCTTTCCTCTTGTAATTATTGCCCAGATGATGACCTGGGCAGAATATATTGATGCAAGAAATCTTAAAATTATTTTTAATCCCATATTTCAGACGAGTTCGGTAACGGCGCTTACCGCTTTGTCCAACCGCTTTCTTTTAAGAAAAACCACAGAAAAAAAAGCGGCTAACAGCATCTTTTTTGAAAATGTGTTTGCAGCAGCAAGCTATGCTATCATTTATTTCACTCTTTTATTGGAAATCATTTATCATATTTCGGAAAAACGGTTGATCATTATTTTCAGTACCGGAATGCTTTTCAGTTTGTATTATATTTTTATCATTCTTCTTTTCAGAAGAAAACTTGAAATCGGAAAAATACTGGAAACCGGACTGTTATATAGTTTTTTCTCATTAACCATTCTTAATGTCGTTATCGCCGGTTCAGGACTCGTGATCGATATTATCAGCAAAAATTTTGCTCTGAGTTATTATTTCATGTATGGATTATATTTGATTCCACTGATATATACGGTAATGAAAATCATTCCTGAATCAGACTTTTTTAAAATCAGGCTTTCCTATTGGCTTCTTGTAGCTGTAATTGTTACAGTGGTAAGCACGGAAGCATTTCATCTATATATTCTGAGGTTCTCTGAAAACGCTGAAGAAATGAAAAAGCTTCAGGAATATTTTACCCTTCTGTATCTTCCTATTATATGGGCGATGATGGCAAGCTTTTTCATTTATAAAGGCTTAAAAACCAATGCCCGCGAATATGGTAAAGCCGGCTTTGCTTTATTGGGCATCACAATTATAAAGCTTTATTTTTATGATGTATGGAAAATGGATAACGTTTCAAGAATTATCGCATTTATCATTCTCGGTGTTATTTTGCTGCTCAGCTCTTTCCTTTTCCAGCGGTTAAAAAAAATAGTAACAACCATGGTTGTGAAACAGGATGAAAAAGATAAACAAACCATTAAATAAACTAAAAAAAAGGTTTATATTTATTAATTCTTTAAATTAATATTAAATTCTATTCACGCAATCCAAAAAATAACTATATTTATCAAGTTTTTAATAGATATTTATTCCGGAAACATTATGAAAAAATTATTATACTCCTTTTTATTATTATCTTCGGTCACCTTATTTGCCCAGAAGAATGCTTCTACAAAATTTGCAATAGCAGATGATATCGTTGGAACAGTGGATATGTTTACTGCCAATCATAAAAATGCTATCCAGAGTACACAGACTTATAAATCTGCCGCACAGCTTCCGCAGAATCTGAAAAAATACAGCTTTATTGCTGAAAACGGATTAGTAGAATATAAATTCAAGACTGGTGAGGAAGATACTATTGACAGAATTGCTCTTTCTGAAATTAATACTCAGTATGGCCTTGCAGAAGATACACCTGTACTTATTGATGGGTATGAATTTAAAAACAGCAATATAAAAGTATACGGAGACATTCTGAACAATATGAAAGTTGTTGACAACAACGGAGTAAAAACGGTATCAATAACCACCAGGAATTAATTTTTAAATTATAAATAATAATAAAAGGATACTTCAGCGAGTATCCTTTTTATTTGTTAGCTGAACTTAATATTTATTATTCCATTTCTTTTTCAGCTCATCATAAATTTTCTTTTCCGTGGCATTATTTCCCGGCTTATACAATGTCACATCGAGGATTTCTTCAGGAAGAAAATCCTGATTTACAAAACTACCTTCATAAGAATGTGCATATTTGTATTCTTTTCCATAATCCAGGTCTTTCATCAGCTTGGTAGGAGCATTTCTCAGATGCAGTGGAACAGGAAGATTTCCGGTTTTCTTTACCAGCGCGAGTGCCTCATTGATAGCCATATACGTTGAATTACTCTTTGGAGAGACCGCAAGATAAACCGCTGTTTCACTCAAGATAATCCTTGCTTCCGGATTTCCGATCACGTTTACCGCCTGGAAACAAGTATTGGCCATGATCAAAGCATTCGGATTGGCCAGCCCGATATCTTCTGCGGCCAGGATCAGCATTCTACGGGCTATGAATTTGATATCTTCACCGCCTGCAATCATTCTTGCAAGCCAGTATACCGCACCGTTGGGATCACTTCCTCGCATCGATTTGATAAATGCAGAAATAATATCGTAATGCTGTTCACCGTTTTTATCGTACAGCGCCATCGTTTCCTGCAATACTTCAAGCACATCTTCATTCTTAATTTCCTGATTCCCAGAATTTTTATATTGATTTAAAACCAGCTCTACAGAATTGATCAGTTTCCTTGCATCACCACCGGAATATTGTATCAATGCTTCCTTTTCAGTAACCTTAAAATCTGATTTTTCATCGTTATTAAACCTTTTAAGAGCAATATCAATTAATTCTTCCAATTTTTCATAGCTCAAAGCTTTAAGAATATATACCTGACTTCTTGAGAGCAATGCCGAAACCACTTCAAAACTTGGGTTTTCGGTGGTTGCACCAATCAAAACAATCCACCCTTTCTCCACGGCATGCAACAGCGAATCCTGCTGCGATTTGTTGAAGCGGTGAATTTCATCAATAAACAAAATGGGAGATTTTCCTGAAAAAAGGTTCTGTTTTTTAGCATCTTCTATCACGTCGCGGACATCTTTAACTCCGGAAGAAACTGCAGAAAGCTTATAAAACTTTCTCCCCGACTGTTCGGAAATAATCTCTGCCAGGGTTGTTTTTCCTGTTCCCGGCGGTCCCCAGAAAATTAAAGAATTCAGGGTATTATTCTGCAGCATTTTCCGGATGGTCCCTTTCTCTCCCGTAAGATGCTCCTGCCCGAGAACATCTTCCAGTGTTTTCGGCCTTAATTTTTCTGCTAATGGAATATTTTGATTCAAGGTATGTAAATTATGGTTAGAGCTAAATGTTGTGAATTGGCATTACTATGTACATGCAAAGTTAAATAAAGTAATATAAATCTTATTCCTGTCACAGAATAAACAAACCCGCCAACGGATTGACGGGTTTCGCGTATGTCGATTCTTTATTACAAAGGCGGATTCTGATCTTTTCCCTCTGAAGGCAGAGGTTCTTTTCTATTCGCCAGCAGTATATTATATTGATCCGTAAGCGCATTCAGCTGATTGATGACGGTGGCGTATGGCGACGGCGGTGTTTCCACCAGAAGATGAAGCGCATCGATCCTGTCACGCAAAGCATAGTATGCGGCATTCACCTCT